>PPYF01303896.1_pt1 | contig 40453 bp, 34 predicted proteins | sample 1559871 | NCBI WGS metagenome assembly PPYF01 (sample SAMN08240021, study PRJNA423297) | Human gut metagenome, whole genome shotgun sequencing project.
TCTCCCAACGCCGTTTTGCACAGACCATGCGCATTTTTCCGGTGTGGACACCGGCGCAGTGCTTACCTCCTGCAAGAAGCATTATCGTGGTGTTGCAAAGCTTGGCGTTGACGCGCTCGTCCTCAAAACGAAGGGCTTTGACTGCAAGGACATTGCGGTTCTCTATCACACCAGCTCCAACAACGTCGGTGCATGGATCTCCCGTGCAGCAAAGAAGCTCCGCAGCGATCCGGATTTTCTAGACGCTTTCGACATCGCCTGTTGAAATTGTAAGCTGGCGCCCGTAAAAGAAAAACAAAAGCACATTGGAGGTACTGTTATGGAATACACGAAATACGCAGCCGTCGGGCATTTCAAATGCCATCGCACACTGGACGGCAAGAAATATCCCGTTGTCATTGTGGGGCAGAAAGAATATATGCTCGACGTGCAGGAAATGACCGTCTGGAGCAGCCTTGCTTGGCGCATTCTTTCGCGCAGCCAGATCGCAGAAGCATATCTGAAACTGACGCGCGGGCTGTCATTTACATCCCGCCGGACGTTGGATGACTGTATTGACAGGCTCGTCACCCGCGGGCTGGTCGCGGAGGGGCGCGGTGGCAGCGAGTATGAATCGCTCTATGATCTGCTTTCTTGTCTGTATATCGCACCGGTATCTGCAAATCCGTTTCTGCGGCTCGGCGCGTTTCTGAAGCTCTGGATTTGGGACGGTGCACCGTTCTCTAAAGCAATTCGCCTGTTCTCCCGTCCGAAGCATAGCGCAGAGGAACGGCAGATCGTGCGGCTGGCGAATCAGGCGCTTCTCAGCAGCGCAGAACTGATCAAGTGCGCAGAGCGTGGCGTGCGGACGCTTCACTCTGATGCGCAGCTCATGGACTGCCTGTATGACGATGAGTTAACCACCAGCGAGAATCTGCCTACCCTGATGGCAGCCTCCCGGCAGGCACGCCCTGTCTCGGCGGCAATCGCAAACCTGTATCTGCACAAGCAGATCGTCTTTGAGCGGTGCTGAATATGAAAAAGATCCTTGCATGGCCCACACCACTGCTGCAGAAGTGGCTGCTGTCGCTGCTGCTCTGCCTGCCGTTTCTGGCTGCAGCCATCGTTTCTGCGTTCTCCGGTGACCGGACGTTTCTGATCCTCAGCGCATTGCTGCTGCTTTTCTGCGGCATCCGCTGCGCAGAGCTTTATGTACTGCTTGCAAATGAGCGCTACCGTGCAGAAGACGGTGTCTGCCTTGCAGTTTCCAGCATTCCATTTCAGCACCAGCGCAGGGTCATTCTGCAAAAAGCAGACGGAGAACAGGTCATCTTCTGCGTCGAAAAGAACAAGCGGCTATCTGTGGGGCAAAACTATCGGGTCTATTTGCCGCTTTCCGCAATTCCAAGTGAAGTCAAGACCGCACACTTGCCGCAGCCATGTGCATTGGCAGTCGAGAAAATTGAACCCGCATCTTTCGATTGTGTGGAATCAGCAGACTGAACCTCTTGGTTTCTTGAAATTGTTGTCCGCCTGTTTTCGTTGATTATTTTTCCGCAGTTTGCTATACTATAAATGAGAATGATGTAAGGAGGTGCTTACCATGCCCGTTGATGAGATTGAAGTCATAAAACAAAAGCTGGTCGATCAAATCAAGCCGATTGGCGTTTATCTGTTTGGCTCTTTTGCAAACGGTACCGCGCACGCCGACAGCGATTTTGACTTCTACAGCGTGAAGCAGCGCCCTGTGGATATTCTGGTTGGCACAAAAAGCCGCTTTGACGAACGTAAGAATCAGTTCACCGTAGAAAATGAGGTATTCCACAAAGGAGTTCTGCTCTATGGATCAGCAAGTTAAACAGTGGATTGACTATGCCGCGCAGGATTTAGGCGTTGCCCGGCATCTTTTCGAAAACTATCATCCCAAGCCGCTCGAAATCGTCTGCTACCACTGCCAGCAATCCGCAGAGAAAGCAATCAAAGCCGTAATTGTTTCTCTGCACTGGCCCACCGGGATTCCCAAAAGCCACGATCTTTCTTTTCTGCTGAATCAGATTCACAACTATATCTCCATCCCGGATGCAATCGGCGATGCTGCAGATGCCCTAACGCCATTTGGTACCATGACACGATATCCGAACGAACTGACTGTCGAGGAGCATCATGCAAAGCAGGCAATCGCATTTGCAGAGCAGATTCTAAATTGGACAGCATCTGCTTTGCGATAAAGCAAAAATCACAGTTGCATAACCGAAGCGGTCGCAGACTTGCGACCGCTTTTTTCTGCATTTTGCAGAAAAATCGTATTGCCGCCCTATTTTATAAGTAGAGAGTATTCTTCGTCCATCGCGAAATCTATATATAGTTTTAGCGTAATTGACAACCGCAAGATATTGTGCTACTATACCCATGTAATTGATATTTGTGCAGTTCATCGGAACGCAGACCGTATGGTCTGTGCGTGGGGCTTCTCACATTGCACACGTTGGTCAGGTTTGTATTTGAGTGCTGGTAGCATGGTATTTGCCCGCAAGGGGTAGATGTCGCTGCCGGCATTTTTTATATAGATATTCATGCCGGTGGCAGAAAGGAGTGTTATGGCAAAAGCGAGTCTCATCGGGCTGATCACGCAAGGCCCGGAATTGCAGCACAGCGCCAAGGGTGAACCCTATGTCCGCTTTTCCGTAGCCGAGTACGTCGGATTCGGTTTGCAGCGGCACACGCAGTTTGTTGACGTGTGGGCATGGGGCTACATGGCGCAGCGGCTTGCAAAGTGCAATCTGAGTAACGGCGATTATATCTTTTTGAGCGGCACGTTGGAGTTGGAAGAGTTCACAAAAAAAGACGGCATCACAAAGGATAAACGCTTGAAGCTCAGATTGGACGATTGGGCACCTGTTCCGCAAAAGCGGGAAACAGTCCGTCCAGTACAGAATGAAACAGAGGTTTTTCCCGTCTCTGCCGAACAGATCGACGGCGATCGGGAAGAACTGCCGGAATAAATCCGGCGCAGCGGAAGAGGAACCGCACCAGATGATTCAGAAATGATTCGTCGGTGCGGTTCCTCTTTTTTTGTTTTTCTAAAAAAATGTATTTGAAAGGTGGCAATTTTTTATGAAACGATCCAGTCCCCTCTGGGGAAGTGTCTCCGTCCTGATCGGTGTGGTCATTGCGATCCTGGCGCTGGTGCGCGGCGCATGGCTTGTCCCACTGCTGCTCCTGGTCTTTACGGCGTGGGGCCTGTGGGTGGTCATGTTCCAGCTTCAGCCCGCGTGGGATTCCATTCGCGGGTATCGAAAGAAAGAACACGACGCCAGAAAGCAGCGGGAAGCATCGCTTTACAGTACGGCGCAGGCAAATAGCGACGCTATGCAGCTTTTGCTGCGGCACGTCAACCATCGGATCTCCGCGTATCTCAAATCAGTCTATCCGAGCGCCCGCTGGGAGTGGACAACCGGGAACCCAACTGCGCTCGTTATGCAGGGCGGCACCGGACGCATCCGCGTGTATGGTATTGAAGAATATGACTATGCGGACGTTCAGATCGACCGCAACGGGAATCTCTCTTGTAATCTCCTGAAGGTCGTGCCGGTGCAGCCGCGTATGGATGCGCCGACGCCGCCAAACCAGCAGCCGGTCGATCCGCAGGTCTGGTATGACGTGGAGGGACGTGAAGTATTGGAGCGTGTAATCGCGGATCTGGATTCCCGCGGCCACAGCAGCCTGACACTGAAAGAGGACGGCAGCGTGTGCATCCACGAGGACGACGACACAAAGGATATTCCGCAGGAACATCTCACCGCCTTCCCGCCGAAGGTCTACTGGCCGCGTCTGGGACAGGTGTTGGAGAGCGAGGGCCTGACCGCAAGCGTCCATGACAGTGAGATCGCCGTATCATGGTAAATTTTTTTAGAAGGGAGCGAAAATTCGAATGAAAAGCGGACGCAGTATTCAGGATGTGAGCCGCGAGATCCTGCGCCAGCAGGAGGCAAAGGCAGACTATCTGGTCGCAACCGACCGTCTGCACATGGATACATATGGCGACAGCCCTGTGATCCGTGTGCTCGACCGCGAAGGTATCGACCAGATCGAGCCACTGGAAATTCAGCAGACCGCACACCAGCAGATCGGCACCTATCTGGACATTCCCAGCAAGTATTATGACCGGATGCTCCAGCGCGATCCCGCGCTTCTGAGCTACAACGTCAACCGCTGGTTCCAAAAAGAGCCGGAACAGAAGCTGCTGCGCACGATGGACGGCAGGGCCAGAGCGTTTCTCAGCAATCGCTATCGCCGCATCGACAATCTGGACATTGCCCGCGTCGTTCTTCCCATCATCGGGGAAATGGAGGGCGCGCGCTTTGAAAGCTGCGAGATCACTGACGACCGGATGTATCTAAAAGTTGTCAATCCGCGCTTGCAGGCAGAGGTGGTTCCTGGTGATATTGTGCAGGCCGGCATTATGATCTCCAACAGCGAGACAGGACTTGGTGCCGTCAACATTCAGCCACTTATTTACCGGCTGGTATGCTCCAACGGCATGGTCGTAAATGAAGCCGGCACCCGCCGGGCGCACATCGGCCGCGTGAATACCACGGATGTAAACTTCGCCCTCTATTCCCAGCAGACGCTGGACGCCGAGGATCGCGCGTTTGTCCTGAAGATTCAGGACACTGTGCGCGCTGCCGTTGACGAAGCCAGATTCTCGACGGTTCTGGAGCGGATGCGGGAAAGCAAGCAAGCGCAGCTCAATACACAGGACCTGCCCGGTCTTGTCAAGCTTGCTGGTTCCAGCTTCGGCATCCTAGAGGAAGAAGGCAAGGGCGTTTTGCAGCATCTGATTGAGGATGGAGACTTTACGCTCTACGGTCTTGCAAACGCCGTTACGCGGTTCAGTCAGGATGTTGAAAGCTATGACCGCGCAACGAAGCTGGAGGAGATCGGCTACAGCGTGATGACAATGTCGCCGTTGCTGCTGCAAAAGATCAATCAGACACAGGTCACAAAACTTGCCGCATGACGGCAGACAGTAAAATTTGAAAAGGAGTTTTCTTTATGAGTATTCAGAATAACACCGCAGTTGATGTGTATCAGAATTTTGCACTTCCCACAGCGCTGGACAGCGACTTTTCGAGCGAGGATCTTGCCGATGATATGGAAGGCTTACAGCTGACCATGCAGCGGGTGAAAATCCCCGGCGGTGGAAACTTACAGTTTGAGATCCGAAGCGACGACCCGGACAACCCCGACTATGAGCGTAAGCTCGTCGGCGTGATCCTGCATCACCACTTTGCAAACGCCTATTGGCCGGATGGCAGCGAGTACGACGACAACGTGCCGCCATTCTGCCAGTCCTTCGACGGCAAGCAGGGCTACGGTGAACCGGGCGGCGTCTGCGCAGCCTGTGCATTCAACCAATTCGGCAGTACGGCAAACGGCAGCGGAAAAGCCTGCAAAAATATGCGGCAGATCTATCTGCTGCGCAGCGGCGAGTATCTTCCGCTGCAACTCTCCCTGCCGCCCACAAGCCTGCGCCCGTTCAATGATTTCATGAACCTCGCCTTTGTCGCCCGCCGACGCCCCAGCTATTCCGCCATCGTGGAGATCGGTCTGAAGCGCGCGGAAAGTGGTGGCTATACCTACAGTGTCGCCACGTTCCGAAAGGTACGGGATCTTGAGGGAGAAGGTCTTGCGGCCGTTAAAAGCTATGCAGCAAATTTCAAAGAGCAGGTCAAATCGCTTCTGGCACAGCGTGTGGAGAACTACAAGTCCGATGTGGAATCACTCACCGGCACGGCTCCCTTGGAGCTTGCCGACAACGGCGACCACTTTTCCTATCCGGGCGTCATTGACGGCGAACGCGACGAGCTGCCGCTCTAAACAAAAGCAGTCAACAAAGCTTGCTCCGCTAAGCAAACGGCAGATGCGATTTGCCGAAAAGAATCACAAGCTGGTCTATGCGTTTTTGCAGGAGCAGCGGTATGATCCTGGCGAATATTACGATCTTGCCGTTATGGGCTACCTGCGTGCCGTGGAACGCTATTGTTCCCATGCCCATCTGCGCCGCTTTTCGTTTTCCACCGTCGCTTACCGCGCGATGCAGCAGAGCATTGCGTCATGGAAACGAGGAGAGAGCAGGCTCAGGCAGGCGGAGGAAGCCTACTGTGCGCTTTACGGCCGCAGGGAGACTGTCTGCGATGCGGAGCTGCCCGAAGCATATTTCTTCTCGGAGCTGCAAAGGTGCGGAACGCCGCAGCAGGCCGCGTTTGCGCTGCTGCGCCTGCACGGGTACAGCATTGCGGAGATCGCCGCGCAGTACAAGCTGGACCCGCGACGTGTGCGCCGGATGCTCAAGAGTCTGTATTCCGCCTATCTGCGGTTCCATTGGGACGGGAAGGAGGCGAAAAAATGAAGGATCAGCACACAAGGATGCTCCACGGGCGGCTGCTCCGGCCATTAAAGGTCGGCAGCAGCGCGCTCATCGACCACGAAGGGCAGTTCATTCTGACCTCGCTGGTCACGTCCATCCAGGTGCAAAATGAACAGGAAGCAAAGTTTGAAACGCTGAATACCCACTATCATGTGAAGTTTTCTCCGCTTCAAGCAGCAGTCGCGGCGTCAATTCTGATGGCCGTCGCTGCATGAATGAACACCCTGCGGCAGTCTCCCGTCTGACTGCCGCAGGCCCCGCTGACCGCAGCCACAGTTTTGTGGCTGCGGTTTTTCCATCAGGAGGTTTTATGAACAAACAGCTTATCCCGGTTTCCGGGAATCAAAAAATCGCGTTCCAGTGCCAGCGATGCAGCGCCTGCTGCCGCCATGTAGAAAACAAGGTCATGCTGGAACCATACGACGTTTATCAGCTTGCGCTTCATTTTCAGTGCGAGGCGCAATCCGTCAGGCCGGAAGATATCTGCGCACAATATGCGCACCCCATGCCGCTGGAACCGTATTTTCCGATTTTTCTGCTGAACGCCGTGGGCGAAGATCAACATTGCATTTTCCTAAACGGGAATCATTGCAGCGTCTATGCACATCGGCCGCGCGCCTGCCGAATGTACCCATTCACAGTGGATGCAGGGCGGCGCGGTAAGGACTTCGAGTATTTTCTCTGCACGGATTACCCCGGTCACTTCGGCAAAGGCCGCATCCGAGTCAGCGACTGGTTCTATGAGAATTTTCCCAAGGATGTCCGCCGCTTTGTGAAAGCCGATTACGCGGCGATCCGGCAGTATGGCAAGCTGCTCCAGCAAATGACGCCTGCGCAAGTCGAGCATTCGCTGTTCCAGCTTCTGTTTTACCGCTACTGGAATTACGACCTGAGCAAGCCCTTTCAGGAGCAGTTTGAACACAATCAACGCCAGCTACTTGCATTTCTGCAGGAACAGCTGGCCCAAAATGGAGGTTATACATGAATCGATCCAGAATCACCGGTGCAATTCTCCTGCGCTGGGACGATTGCACATCCATTCTTTCGAAGCACCTGACAACGCTGCTGCAGCGTCCGATTCAGCTGTGCAGGATGGTAGAAGACTATGACTACTGGTGCGTTGCGTCGATAAACGGAAGGTTCTCCATCCCGGAGCTTCACAGTCTGCTGGATGCGCTTTCCGCAACCACGGTAGACTTTCCTGATCTGATCCCAGAAGAATCTAACCAGACGCGCTCTTTCAGCATGGAGTTCTCCCGGGCGCTTTTGCAGCATTACTTACACGCAAGCTGGCGCTACGAACATCTCACCGAGGAGTATCTGATGGTAATTGACGTGGACATCTCTGTTCCTGCATGCTGCATTATGAATGGAGGGGTGCCGGATGTCTGATGCAAAGCTGATGATGCCGCTGTTTTGTAACGGCATGTTTAACTGTGGCGGCCGCAGAATCCGTGCTGTCCACCTCTATGATGTTTCCGATGGGGAGCATCTCTATCGCCTTTGGACAAAAGCAGGAACGCCAGATATAGACTATCCCCGCGGGGAATCTGACCACTACCTGCTATACGTTGAGATTCATGGATACCTTGCACCGCTTGGCATGACGGAATATCGCCTGACGGAGTGCTGCGGGTATCTGCCTACCATGCAGGAGCTGTATGGCGGTGAGGAGAATCGAAGGGCTTATTTTGCGCATCTTCAGGGCATGACCGTCGGAGAAGCTATCGCGGCCGAGGAAGCGGCGATCACCCGCTTTGGGAAAGAATCGTCCCGGCGGGCAGAGTATATCCACGGTATGCTCAATGAGCATCTTATGCGGTATATCGCCAGCAAGGAAAGCGGCGGCAAGACCTTCCCGGATTATGTCGGTGCATTGATGGCAGGTGAGCTTGGCCATTGTATGCAGCTTTCCAAAATCTATCAGGCAAATAAACAGCAGGAGGATGAAATCCGGCAGGCACAGATTGCCAAGCAGGAACGTGCACATCGGGAATCTGTCAACGCAGAAAAGGAAAAGATCATTTCCGCTGCACTGCAAATTATCATTAACGGCGGCACGCTGCAAAACAATTCGCTTTGCTACTACAAAGAAGATGGCACGCTTGTCGAAACCTCACTAATTCTGTATTTGATGCGCGAGTACCATGTCAACGTGCCGCTCCGTACACAGGGATGGATCAAAGAGCGGTTGGCAAGTGCAACCGTTCAGGAGGACTTCTGCGGCTCCGTTACCTACTACCGCGCAAAAAAGAGTCCATGCTCACAGAAATTCTTTGACTGTATGCGGGATCTGATTTTGGCAGTCCACAACGCAAAAAAGGAAGCGGCATGAGAAAGAAACAATATACGATACAAGGAGTGAACCATAACGAATGAACGAACCGATCTATGAACGAATGCAGCAGCTGATCCGGCAGATCCGGCAAGCGGATACCGCCTACTATAAGCATGACGCGCCAATCATGAGCGATCTAAAATATGACCGCCTGATGGACGATCTGGTCGCGCTCGAGGAGGATAGCGGTGTGATCCTGTCCAATTCGCCCACACAGCATGTCGCCGGCGAAACACTTGAAACATTGGCAGAGGTTCGGCACACAAAGCCTATGCTTTCTGCTGCGAAAACAAAATCTGTCGATGATCTGATCCGGTTCGCTGCTGGTCAGGATGTGCTGCTTTCATGGAAAATGGATGGACTTACGCTCGTCCTCCGATATGAAAACGGACATCTCTCGCAGGCCATTACCCGCGGCCGCGACGGTATCATCGGGGAGGACGTCACCCACACCGTAAAGACCTTTCTCAATGTACCGCTGACCATTCCCATTTCAGAGGCATTTGAGGTTCGCGGAGAGGGCGTGATTTCATGGAAGAATTTCAACACCATCAACGCGGACTTGGATGATGCCTACAGCCACCCTCGAAATCTGGCAGCCGGGAGCGCGCGAAAGCTCGATGCTTCGGAGGCAAAAAAGCGGAGGCTGGAATTCTGGGCGTTTGATCTGGTCAACGACAGCCTGGAATCTGGCAGCAAGCGGGCACAGCAGCAGCTTTTGGCTCGCTGCGGGTTCAGCGTGGTTCCATATCTGTATCTGCCGTCTTCAAGCACCGCCCATGATCTGGAGCTTGCTATTTCCAGTATGCAGCCGGCCAAATTCGAATACCCTGTCGACGGTCTAATCATGGAATATGACGATCTTGCGTATGGCAAAAGTCTCGGCGCTACCGGGCACCATGAAAACCGCCTAATCGCGCTCAAATGGGCAGATGAGCTGTATGAAACTACATTCCGAAGCGTGGAGCTTGCAACGACGCGCACCGGAATGGTCAGCCTGACTGCGCGGTTCGATCCCGTCAGCATGGACGGCGCAACGGTCAGCCGCGCCTACCTGCACAATCTGGACAACTTCCGTGCGCTTCAGCTGGGTTCCGGTGATACGGTTCGGGTATACCGCGCGAATATGATCATTCCGCAAATCGCGGACAATTTGACAAAGAGCGGTACATACCGGCTTTCCATGTCCTGCCCCTGCTGCGGCGCAGCGCTGGAGGTTGGGGAAACAGCTGGCGGCACGCATCAGCTTTTCTGCTGGAATCGAAGCTGCACAGCAAAGCTGGTACAAAAATTCGTCCACTTCTGCGATAAAAGCCGGATGAATATTGAAGGTCTGTCGGAGACGACGCTAGAAAAGCTGATCGGTCATGGATGGATTCATACGTTTGCAGATTTGTATGAACTGGAGCAGCATCGCGACGCGATCCTTCAAACGGATGGCTTCGGTGAAAAGTCTTTCGAGCGGCTGCAAGCGGCCATTGAGAAAAGCCGCACCTGCACGCTGGCAAAATTCATTGCCGGGCTCGGTATTCCAACCGTCGGCCGTCATGCCGGTCGGGCGCTTGAGCGCTGCTTCGCCGGTTCATGGGAGGCGTTTGAAGCCGCCATTCAAAAGGGCTTTGATTTCACGCAGCTGCCCGATTTCGGCGCTGTGATGGAGGAGAACATTTACACATGGTACGCGGACGCAGAAGAAGCAAAGCTCTGGCGTCCGCTGTTGGAAAAAATTCAATTCATAAAGGAGACGACACCTATGAGTATTACGAAAGAATCCCCGCTGTACGGCAAAATCGTTGTGGCGACCGGCAAGCTGAAGCATTATACGCGCGACGGCATCCAGAATAAGCTTCTGGAGATCGGCGCGATTCCGGCATCCTCTGTGACAAAAAAGACAAACTATCTGATCGTCGGTGAAAAAGCCGGGAGCAAGCTGACAAAAGCGCAGCAGCTCGGCGTCCCGACGCTCACAGAGGAAGAATTTGAGGCACTGCTCGCAGGCTGAGCACACATAAACCGGGCGGCACAGAATGATTCTGTGCCGCCCACAATTATAAAAGGAAAAGAGGTTTTTACGAATATGAGCAGTGAACTCTATTACGACAAGGCATTTGTTTCCATTGGCGATCAATTTATCCCGCTTGTCTGCCGCGGATCGACCAATACCTATGAATTTAACGTGCATGGGCGCGAGGTCGCAGAGCGGTACTGGTCTGTTCTGGATCTCCCATATCGGGGCAGACTGCTGTTTACAAGCGATGAGATCCAGAAGATCGCGGAAACCTATGAAGGCTTCAGCAGCGGCAACCGCGGCGGAATGCGCAAAAGCCGAACCAGCGCTTTTGAAGCTGGTGAGTTTCAGCGGTGGTTCCTCGCGGGCCTGAAGAACGCGCATACGCTTGAGGAATACCGTCAATACGGGAATTCCATCGTCCTCACAGATCGGCACACGCAGAAAACGACGTATACTGCCACAACAGACGCATTTCTGGCTGCGCTTTCCCGCATGGGCGAGCAGAACGCTGCCATCCGCTTTGATTCCTGCCGCAGCTTTTACCATCCGCCGCGTATCGGCAAAACGTCAAAGTTTGATAAGCTCAAACAGTTCTATGTTCTGAGGGCATGGAGCGGATATTTTGTAAAGCGGACGCGGCGCGGCGTCATGACCATCCGCACCGACGATCCAACGATTCCAACCGTGCGGAAATTTAGAACGGAAAGGGCCGCACAGAAGTACATGGAGGAAAATGCGCCGTTCTTTTCCCGTGTTCCTTTTTCTGTTGAGTGCGTTCAGCCAAAAGAGGCAGCGAAAGCGGCATGAGCATATTTTCTGATGTTTCCAGCATCATGTGCAGCTTCATTCTACTGCGCTTATTGCTATGAAAATACTCTCGTTTGGAGCTGGTATGCAGTCTACGGCACTTGCTCTGATGTCCTGTGAAAATGCAAACGCAGCGCAGAAGGGCCGCGCCCATCCATACCCGCTGGTTCCCGTATATGACCTTGTCGTATTCTGTGATCTCGGCTTTGAACCGCCATGGGTCATGCGGCAAGCCGAGTTTGTTCATCAGGCCTGTCAGGATGCCGGTCTTCGGTATGAAATGCTGCATACGCCGCTATACAACGATCTCATGCAGAACTTTGGAAAGCGGCGCGTCGTCAGTATTCCATGGTGGACGCTTCGCTCTGATGGCCACAAATCCCGGATGCCGAGAAACTGTACGCTGGACTATAAGGTGGCGCAGATTGCAAAGTTTCTCCGCTGGGAGGTGCTCGGCTATCGAAAGGGCCAAAAGCTCCGCGATGAAGACAGAAAAGCGCACGAGATGCACATGGGATTCAGCTTTGAAGAACGCCACCGCTGCAAAGAAAGCCCGAATCCGATGCTGACCAATCATTTTCCGTTGGTCGAGATGAAATTGACCCGTGCAGACAACTACGCCTATATTCTTGATGCTTGGGGTCTTGACACCAAGGCGTCCGCCTGCTGCTTCTGCCCATTTCACAGGAACTACTTTTTTCAGTATTTGCAGGAGCATGAGCCATTCACATATGGCAGGCTGGTCGCTGTCGATGAACTCCTGCGCGATCAAGTGCCGCATCCGCCCATGGACTCTGACCTGTTCATTTCACGGAGCAGGAAACGGCTTGCGGATTTGACACCGGCGGACTGCTGCGACGCTGAGTGTTTTCAGTATCGCGGCAGAATGATTTGGAACGGATTCTAGCTTGCTGCTGTTTGAATTGTCCACGAAAAACAGAGAATGATAGAAGCAGGGGCCATTGGACGTCTGTATATGCTGGTCAGATTCATACGGGCCTCATGCAGCACAATAACGATTACGCTGCCGTGTGGGTTAACAGGGGTAACATATATCAATAGACGCAGACTTGAAATCTTAGCGCAATTATGCTAAACTGCAAATGAAGGAGGCTGATACTATGAACATGATTCGTCCGGTTTCCGACCTGAGAAACAACTTTGCGGAGATCTCCAAAACCGTCCACGAAACCGCGCAGCCAGTGTTCCTGACGAAAAACGGCTACGGTGATATGGTCGTTCTGAGTATGGAAGCGTTTGAAAATCTGCAATTTGAAAGCGAGATTTACTTCAAACTGCAAGCCGCCGAGCGCGAAGCAGAGCTGTCCAGCGAACGCTATTCCTCCAAGGACGTTCTGAAAGCCATGAAGGACGCCATCGGAGGATCGAAGGTTGTATAACGTCGAGTATCTGCCGTCTGCCGTGCAGGACATGGTAGAGATCGTCCTGTATATTGCACGGGAGCTGAACAATCCAGCAGCGGCAGAGCGCATTGCGGAACGATTGGCCGAGGCCGGAGAAAGTCTGCGGGATTTTCCGTATGCGCAGCCAGCCTATACGCCGCTGCGCCCGTTAAAGCACGAGTATCGAAAGCTGCTCGTTGAGAACTATATGATGCTCTACTGGGTGTCCGAGACAGAAAAGCGTGTGACGATTGCCAGAGTGGTTTATGCTCGCCGGAATTACACAAAGCTGCTGGAATGATGCTGGAGCCCGGATAGGGTTTGGCAGTGCCTTGACGAAAGTGTATAATTCGTCTATAATTAAAACAGAATAAATACTTGGAGGGATGCTATATGATGATTCGATCTGCGACGGCCCTTCGGAATGACTACGATGGTATGGTGAAGCTCTCGACTGAAAAGCAGGAGCCGATCTATTTGACGCGCAACGGCGACGGCGAAATGGTGTTCCTGCCGATCGAGCTTTGGGAAAAACGTCAGGCAGAGCTGGAGCTCTTTGCAGAAATGCTGCGCAGGGAGCAAAATAAACTCGTCGGCGCAAGAACATATCCCGCAAGCGAGCTGCGTGCCGATGTGGAGGATGTCCTTCGTGAGAGTTGAGTGGTTAAATGAGGCGCGGAATGAGTTTCTGGCCTTTCTGAAATACTACAAAACCGAAGTCGGTGCGCCTTACGCGAAAAAGTTTGCGGATGAAGTCCTTCATGCAACAGAACAGCTTGCAGAGTTTCCGGAGCTGGGCGTATTGAAATATGATACGCTGATGGGCAAACACGATTTCCGCGCTCTGTTCATTGACCAGTATGCCTGCATCTACAAAATCGAGATGGATACGGTTTATATCTACCATTTTGCAGATGCCCGAAAGAATTATATGTACCATATCTTTGGCATGGAATAACAGCAGCCGTGCGGTTTCAATCAAACCGCACGGTCTTTTTATGCCTCCGCAGATGTCAAGTCTGAATTGCACCAAATTTTCATCGTATATTTCGTCACTTCGCGCATAGCCAGCCACAGCATCTTGTGGTATCATACTCCCGTTTGTTTGACGCCAACGACCAAAGGAGGAGCATCATGCAGTACACCGATAATGAAGCCGCTTTGATCAGCGGATTGATTTCCAACTACTTTCTTCGTCCGGCCGTATCCGCTGCGCTGAAGGATTCCTATATTCATGTGCTGGAGCATCTGCACGCAGGCCGGGTTTCCGCCGCCGATCTCAAGCAGATCCAAAAGGCATTGGCATTTTTGACGCCGACCTGTCAGATGTCCAGAGAAGCGCAGCGCGACCTGATGGGCGTTAATCTCAAAACGACGGCGCTGCTGGGATCCTGCATCTGATGCATAATACTGGTAGCATAATTGTCCTCAAAGAGCTGTTTGCAATTCTGCGTGTCATATTATCTGTGACCTCAAAAATGCAGTTGCTATTTCGAGGATGTTCAATACATCCATCGCATCCATAGAAATAGCGGCCGTGCTGTTCAAACCGCACGGCCGCTTCTTTTATTCTTTTACTGACGGAAAACAATTCGTTGTTTCCGGAGTTCAGGAGCAAATTGCGAATCTGTTTCATATTCTTTTTCCTCTCTCTCATAAGTCAGATTGCGAAAATCGGGATATCGTGCCGAGGCACAATATCCCGATTTCTCAATTAGATGCCGTTATCCAAGATATCTGTACAGGAACGTCACGATCTGCGCGCGGGTGCAGGCTGCATCCGGGCTGAAGACACCGAAGCCGGTGCCGGTCGTGATGCCGTTCTGCACGGCCCATGCGACTGCCTTTGCGTAGTACGCATCAGCGCTCACATCCGTGAAGCCGCTGTTCCATGCGGCGGGCTGGCCGTTCGCTCTCCAGAGGAACGTCACGACCTGCGCGCGGGTCACAGTTGCGTCCGGGCTGAACGTCGTTGCGCTCGTACCCATCGTGATGCCGTTCTCCACGGCCCACAGGACTGCCTGATAGAAGTAATCGCCATAGTGGACATCGGTGAAGGGGTTCACCGTGCTCACCGGACGCGGGCTGCCCGCGGCTCTCCAGAGGAAGGTCACGGTCTGCGCGCGGGTGCAGGCTGCGTTCGGGCTGAACGTAAAGCGGCCCGTGCCGGAGGTGATGTCGTGATCGACGGCCCATTTGACTGCGTCATAGAAGTAATCAAACCGGGTGACATCATGGAAATTGAACTTCGAGCTATCTCCGATGATGGCGGGGAAATACGGCGTGTCTACAAAGTTGTAGAGCACAATCTCGCCGGAGATGGATTCGTAGTTTGTCGTATCGTCCGGGGTGAAGATCCATGTGTAGGCTCTGTTCGCAACCACCGTCGTCGTGTCCGGAAGCTCCCATGCCACGCTGCCGGGGATGGAGAACGTGCCGCCGACCGTTGTCAGGTTCGCGTCAGCCAGTGTCTTGCCAGCGCTCGTGATCTTCGTGTATGCCGGCGCGCCGGTCGGAACTGCCTTGCGGATGGTGATTGCGACCTCGCTGGAGGACGCTTCCGTATAGTCCGCGTCGGCGGCCTTGTGGACCGTCACATAGACCGTACCGGTCTGCGTCGCTTTCAGCTAATCGCCGATGATCTCTGCCTTGCCGGTATCCTCGCGCACGGTGTAGCTGACTGCGCCGGAGCCGCCCGCGCTGCGGGGCGTCAGCGTTTCGCCGTAGGTCATGACCGTTGCGCCGGTGTAGGTCAGCTCTGCCTGCGGCTGGCGGTCTGTAATGCTGATTGTCAGCTGATAGGAGACGGTATTGTAGTTGCCGCCGAAGCCCAGCGTGACTGTGACGGTCTGCGTTTCGCTGACGTGCGCGGCATCAAGGCCGTCGGCCAGCTGATAGGCGATCACGCCTGCTTCATACGTCGGAGCAACTGCGAAGCATGCTGCGCTGTTTTCGCTGACGGTGACGCTCGCCGGTATCAGCGTGCCGTCGGCTTCCACGCCGCTCACAGCGGGCAGCGAAACGGTCTGCTTCGTTGTGACGTTGTTGCGGATCGTGACCGTCTGGTTACCGGGCGCAGTCAGCGTCGCCGGGGTGATATCGGCGGTCAGGTCGGAAACTGTAGGCTGCGTCAGCGTGTAGTTTGTAGCGTCAGCGCCGGAGATTACAAAGCTGCCACCTGCGGCAATCGTAACAGCCTTGCCCGTACCGGCATCCTTCGTATCGAAGTCCGCCGCCGGGGCCGTGAGCTGGACGGAGTCGCCATCTGCCACACCTTGAAGCGAAGCGGTGATGGTCGCCGTCGTTGTGCCGTCATAGACCTTGTTGCTGGCAGCCACGCCGGAGACGGTCAGCGCCTTGGGTGTGATCTGGAAGGGCTTAGAAGCGGTGCCGGTATAATTGCCCTTGAAGCGTACCGTTGCCGTCGCTGTGCCGACACGGATGTTGTTTTCATAGGTCACATCGTAATCTGCGGTCGAATAGCCGTTTACGGTAACTTCCGGCCGGATTTTCTGCCCGGTGTAGGTCTGGTCAGGAATTGTGTTGATCGTAACGTCGCTGCCGGACAGCGTTTTCTGCGTGACCGTCAGCGTGCCGTCCTGCGTTGTGACGGTGTAGTTGGGGTTCGCGCCCTCAACTTCGGTCAGTGTGATCGGGTAGCTGCCGGGTGTGCTCGCCGCGTCAGCGGTCGTGCTGATGGTCAGGTTCAGGGTATCCTGACCGACCAGCGAGAAGCCATCCTGCACGCTCCAGGTGAGTTCCGGATTCGCTTCGCCGTATGCTCTGCTCTTGTCGTCAGCCTTGACCGTGACAGCCTTGGGCTGAACCGTGATTGTGAAGGTCTGCTCCGCGTGGTATTCCGGGGAATCATAGGTAACAGTAACCGTGGCTTTGCCGACACCTGTCGCCTTCAGCACATGCTTTTCGTTCTCAATGATGTTTTCTACAATTCCGGTCGGAGCTGCCGCGCAGGAGATCGTGCCGTCCTCGGCGCCATGCTCGACGTTGTAACTCCACTCCATCTCGTCGCCATAGGTCATGGTCTCGGAAATGCCAGTCACGTGCAGTTCGGCGTCCTGCTTGTTTACAATTTTGACATGGATCGTCAGGTCGTCTGCCGCGGTATACTCAGGCGTACCGTCGTTATTGACATCGACGGCACCTGCGCTGACTGTGATCGCAAGTGTCACGTCGTAGGTTGCACCGGATTTCAGTGTGCTGCCATCCAATGTGCAGCCATGCAGTTCCGTGCATGTGAACGTCAATTCGGTCTTCTCGCCCGCGTTCGTCTCAACGAGGTTTGCAAGATCCAGCGTGCAGCCGTCCTTTGTCAGCGTTGCGGGAGCTGTCTCAGTAGCCGTGGAGGTCAGCTCACGCTTCGCGGGGGAAATGGTCAGTGTCGCCGTTCCCGGTTTTTTGGTCTCATCAATCTCGTAGTTGGCTTCATCCTTGAGCGTAAAGTCAGCCGCAGCGGTGTAGGTTCCGACATAAGTTGCTTTGTTGCCGGTGTAGGAAATGCTCGCGACCTGTTCATTGCTGCCGGTCAACTCGATGCTGTGCTCATTGCCATCGTAGGTGAAGGTGGTCACCGTCGGCCAGTGGTAGCTGGACAGATCGACCTTGCCCTTGGCAACAGAGATCGTGACAGTTGCTTCCTTCGTCACGCCATCAGAGGTGTAGGAGATCGTGATGGAGGTCGTTCCGGCGGGAAGTGCGTCGGTCGTATAGCTCAGATTTTCATTCGGAACAATTTCTGTTCTGCTGCTGGCATACGTCGCCTTTACGACCATGCCATCCGGATTGAATGTTTCAGGGTAGGTATACGCAGTTTTCGTCGGATTTACTTCGACTGCAATGGACTCGAGTTCATCCTTCTGCACGTTGATCGTCACAAAACCGGTTACGGTTTCGTAGTTTGTCGTATCGTGTGGCGTGAACGTGTACGCATATGCCTTTTCACCGGAGGTCTCAAAGGTTCCCTCGCCATCCAGCTTCAAGGTGCCGGGAACAGTTTCATCCGTTCTGGTCAGCGTCACAGCACTCTTCTGCGTGCTGGTGAAAACTGTGCCGGTATAGGACACCGTGCCAAGCTCCGGCGTGGCTTTGGAGATGGTGACAGTGACGTTCGGCTGGGTCAGCGTGTAGTTGGCAGCGTCGTCGCCGATGAGCGTGATCGTGCCATAATTGACGTGCTTTGCCGTTGCGGATGCGTTCGGGTCTGCGACCGTGCCGCTCGTCGGCATTGCAGCAGAAACGACATCGCCGGAGATCACGCCGGTCAGCTCGCCGCCGGTCAGTGTGACATTCGTTGTGCCGTCATACACACGGTCTGTGGCTGTCAGGCCGGTGACGGTCAGGGGCTTTGCGGTGATATCTGCCGTGAAGGTCATCGTGAGACCGTCTGCAAACGCATAGTTGGTGTTATCCAGCGCGTCCGGCGTGAAGGTCACCGTTTTGCCGGTTCCGACATTCTTATCCGCGAACGCGGCCTTGCCGGTTACGGTGTAAGTCTGCCCATTGATCGTCACCTGATAGGTCACGCTGGGCAGTTCGGTATTGCCGTCGTATTTCTTTGCCGGCGGATTGCCCGCTGCCGGGTTCAGATCGTCTGCTGTAAGCGTCTTCTTTGCGACCGTCAGTGTGCCGCGGTTGCAGCTGATCTTGTAGTTCGCAGCAGTTGCCGTGACTGTGATCGTGTAGGTTCCGGCGTTGTCGCCCTGCGTATAATCGCAGGCAAAGTTAGCGTTTACGACGCTGTCGTTGTCATCACCAACATAGCCTGTGGCAGTGAACGTGTAGGTAGGAACTGCATCGCCGAACGTGATGGTCTGATTATCTGCCGTGATGGTCAATGCCTTTTTGGTGATCGTGAAAGGTTCGGCATTGCTCGTGGCAGAATCGTAGTTGCCGCTGGCTGCCATCGATGCTTTCACATAGTACGTACCGGCGTTCTTCGGCGCTGCACCGTCGCTGGCCGCGCCGCTATCCGTCGTGGTCGGTTTGGTGGCGTCTGCATCGGTGTAATAAGTAAAGGTCACATTGGCCGCTTCATTGTTTTTGGTGACTTCAATATTGCTTTCCGCATAGGCGCTGCCGGTGTACTCTGCCTCCTTTGCAACAATGGAAATGCTGCCCGCCTGCGCGACGATATCGAAGTATGCCGTCACATCCGAGAATGTGTAGTTGCCGCCGCTCACAGCCGTGATCGTAACGGAACCGCTGTTCTTGCCGACGTTGATGTTGTCACCGTAGGAAACGGTGTAGTCGTCCTCTGTCAGCGTTGTCTCACCATCTGTAACAGTGATTACCGGTCTGATCTGGCTGCCGGTGTATTCCTGGTCGGAAATGGGGGCAATGGTGGGTTCGATTGCCTTCGGATTGATTGCCCAAGTCAGGGAAATATCCTTGGTCAATCCACCGACCCATGCAGTTTCTGTTTTGTCGTTCAGAGAAGCCGTCACGGTATAGGTTCCGGCGTTCTGGCCCTCGGCTGCTGGAGACAGCGTATAGTAGCTGCTGTCAGCATCCGTGCCTTCTTCAAAGCCGAACTCCTGCTTTTCGCCGTTATAGATATAGATTCCGGCAGCGACCGGGATCTTCACGCTCTTCGGTGCAACGGTCAGCGCGTTCGTTGCCGCAGTCTTGCCGTCTGCGGTGACGGTAACAGTGCTGCCACTGTCAGCCATCTTCAGAACTGTACCTTCTTCCGGGCTGGTCGTGTATTCGGTTTTTGTCAGTTCTTTGGTCCTGGTGCTGGCATAGGTGGCCTTGACGACCATGCCGGTCAGATCCAGTGCTTCGCCGCTGGCATAGCTCAGCTTCGGCTGCGTTGTAACTTCGATTTTCGTCAGCGCATCTGCCGTAACATTGATCGTAACATTACAGGTGTAGGTGACGCCTTCATGCTCATACGAAGCCGTTACCACGTTCTCACCCTCAGTGAGTGCACCCTTAAAAGTTACAGAGGTCACGTTTACTTCCGTGGATGTACCGTTTGCATCGATAAACGTGCCGGTCAGCTTCTTGGCTACGTCGGTTTCGGTGTCAGAAGTGTAGAAGGTTACGTCCGCTTTTGCAAAAGCCGTAAAGGCCGGAGCTTCAACAATGGTGAACTTCTGATTATCACCATCAAGCATTGTCATTCTGTTATAATTCGGGTTAATCTGAAATAAATTGTGCAATTCCTGAGTAGTAATTGTCTCATTAGCTGTAAACTCAACTTCAACAACACTGCCAGCGCCGATAACTGTCATTTCTTCATCAGGCGGGTTATAAATGCCCGATGTTGAAGCAAAAGAGAGTCTTACTTCATTTCCTACTACATTCTTCTCGAACGAGCCGGACATGATTTTTGCGTACACTTTATTTGTGCTTTCCACGGACACCTTTTCTGAGTTGAATGTACAGCAAAGGTCAAAATTATGAATAGATTTTTGTCTCTCTGTCGGATTCCCAGCATAAGACAATCTCGCGCGGTATGTAGCATCTTACTGTAGTTCTGTTACAGGAGTATACACGCTACCTTCTTTTGTGTAATATTCCCCTGATAAATAAATGGTCTGCCCATTTTCGCCAGCCATGATTTGTCCTGCCAGTGCAGTCGGGCAACAAACACTGACAAGCATAACTAACGCGATAAAAAATGCGCTGAAGCGTTTGAACATTGTTTTCATTCTTTCCACCGTCCTAGTCAAAACTTGTAATCTTACCAACTGCATACCGCAGAATCAAAATAGCATCTGCCGAATTGATCACAGCATCTTTGTTAACATTCGCAGCAAGTTTTTGCGTGTCTGTCAGGTCACCCAATTCTACTGCGTAGCGCAGTACCAAGATTGCATCAGCAGAGTTAATAATTCCATCCCCATTGACATCCCCCAGCGTATACGCCGGTTTCTCGCCATACTGGAACGACGCGACCTTTGTGACAGCCTTACTCGTTGTGCTGAGGTAGACGCTGTAGCTCGTGCCGGCGGTCAGCTCTTTGGGCTTCAGCGTAAAGCTGATGCTGCCGTTGCTGGCCTGCTGGTCGATGTATTGTAGATTCTCCGCCGTCGGCACGCGGCTATCGCCCACAAGGAGCAGCACCAGCGTCTGCTCACCGCTCGTGCCTGCCGGGCAGCTCAGCGTAAAAGCGCTTGCATTCGCATAAAAGCTGCCGTCCGCGGTGCCGTCCGGTGTCAGCGTGTAGCCGCTTTCGGCCTTGACGTTATACGCGCCATAGGTCGGTGTGTCTGCCGCCAGCGCCGTCATGCTGAGTGAAACCAGCAGAAGCGCCACAAGCAGGAGCGCGGGAAGTTTTCGTTTCATGCTGCCGCCTCCGTTTCTGTCATAAACTGATCCATATACCGGAGCAAAATCGCCGCGATCTGTGCACGGGAAGCATTGGCTTCCGGTGCGATCTGGTTGTTTCCTGTGCCGGATACCAGCCCGTGATACACGGCCCACCAGACGGCGTCCGTTGCCCACGCAGCGATCTTGCCGCTGTCGGTGAAACTCTGCGCATAAACCCCGGTCAGCATTGCTTCCGCGCCAACCTGTCCGCCGGAATAGCGGAAGAGGATCGCCGTGGCCTGCTGGCGGGTGATCGGGGCATCCGGGCCAAACTGCGTGGCCGAAATGCCGTTGACGCAGCCGGACTCGACCGCCCAGTCAAGCGCCTGCTGATACCAGCCGCCGTTCGCTGTATCCGTGAAATCGGCTTTCTGCGCGGCTGCCGGTTTCCCGGCCATCCGCCAGAGCATCAGCACGAACTGCGCCCGCGTGACCGGCGCGTCCGGGTGGAAGCTCCCGTCCGAGAAGCCCGTTACAAGCCCGAGCTTCGCGGCGCGCTCCACCGACGCAAACGCCCAATGGCCGGAGGGAACATCGCGGAACGTTCCTGCCGTCTGCTGCGGTTCGTCCTCCGTGGGCTTCTGTTCCGGCGCGCTAGATCCGGGTGCGGACGACTCCGTTTTATTCTCTGTTACAAGCGCAGGCAGCGCGTATGTAAATGGGATATCGGTTCCATTGCCGTCTGCAATCGTTGTCTGCGAGATCGACAGCTTCGCGTCGCCGCTGGCCTTGACCTTGAACGTGAACACGGCGAGTGTGCCGTCTTTGGTCACAGTCGTGGTGCTCGCTGCTGCGAGAAGTGCGGCACTGCCGTCGCGGGTGCCATGCGGATTGCTCACAGTCATCATGCCCTCGACCAGCACTCCATTTTTGACCTCGGTGCATTCAAGTACCGCATCGTCATAGTTCAGCCGCACCTGCGCCGCTCCAAGGCCGGGATTTCCGTTCAGCGACACAGTGACCGTGAAGCTTTCTCCGACATCCGGCAGCTTGTCCGGTGCCTGCACGACAATGCTTGCCCCTGCCGCCGATACCAATGGTATCATTGCCAGCAGCAGGCAGAGCGTGACGCATAGGGCTCCAATTCTCCTGACTCTCATGACTTCCTCCCATCTGTCCGCAGGCACGCTGCTCTGCGGTTCAACCCATATAGGACGTAATTACTTTTCCGATTTCCTCTAACATTTTACGATTACAGAGCCGATTCCTATCCTTTGGCGAGCATTGTACTTCGCACGCGCCCTCCAGCAAAAACTCAAGGGACACATGAAAGAAGTTGGCAAGCCGCAGACAGATCGCGAGGTTCGGTTTTGCCTGTCCGTTTTCGATCCGGGAAACATATTTCTGATCGCACTCCAAGGCTACAGCAAGCTCTTCCTGTGTCTTATTCTGCGCCTTGCGGTACGCCTTGACGTTATTTCCAAATATCTGGTAAATCTGTTCGGAAGAGATAATCTGCTCAGAATATTCCATCGTCATTTTAATGTATTTCCTTCAAAAACTTAATTCCCGCATTGGGATAATTATGGTCTTTCTGTCATATTCCTTGTGTTGAAGCTATATATTCTTAAATTTATCAGCACACCAATCCGTATTTAACTTTAATGCGGTCCAGTTTTTCCAACATCGGCTCCGCACCCAGCCACAGGAAGATGAACGTGGCAGCTGCGCGCACCAGATCGACCGGGATGCCGGTGATATAGTAGCTCATGATGATCTTCCAGTTGATCGTATTGGGCCACATAAGCGCGGATGCCGGATTCATGATGCCGCCGTAGATGATCGTGGACGCGATCACGCCGAAGATGCAAAGGCTGAGTCTGCCACGCCGCAGAACGCCTTTGCGGTAGAGCACGCCCGCCAGCCAGCCGATGATGCCCATTGCGAACATCTGCCACGGTGTCCACGGGCCTTGCGAGAACAGCATATTCGAGACAAGCATGGTCATCGCGCCGACTAAGAATCCCGTTTCTCCGCCGAAGGCAACACCCGCAAGGATCGTCATCGCCACGACCGGCTTGAACTCCGGCAGCATGAAGAACGCGGCGCGGCTCGCGACGTTCAGCGCGACCAGAACTGCTATCAGCACCAATTCCCGCGCCTGCGGCTTGCGCCCCTCGAAAATCAGGAAGAAAGGCAGCATACATTCGAGCAAAATGAGCAGCGAAATGAAGTAGTATTTCCGTCCCTCAAAGTAGTAGTTGCCAATAAACAGCGTAAACGGAATGAGCAGGAGAATCAAAAGCGTTGCAAGGATCGTCCGCTTTCTCAGCTTTCGCTTTTCCACGGGCGTTTGAATCAGATAATCCGGCCTGTCCGCTTTTCGGCCAATGGACAGCGCGAACACGAGCAGCGAGAGAAGCAGAATGCCGTAGAGCTTCAGTTGGTCACCCGCAAGACCTGTCAGCCCGCCCGCATCTACAAGTTTTGTGAGATCTGTCACGCCGATGGCCTGCACGATCAGCGCCAGCGACGCGATACCGGACACTGCGGCAAGGAGTTTGCGCCAGATCGGGAGCTTTTTCACTGTCCGCGTCTCTTTCTCCGGCGCGGGCGGAATGCGCTGATATTCCGGCAATGCCGCTTCCGGTTCGACTGTGCCGCCGCAGGCAGCAATGACGTCCTCCGGCGTGACCGCATCTGGCAGCACATCGCGCGCGATGCGGTTCGCGGCGGTCGTGTAGAAGCTGTTGCCGGAGAAGAACGTTCTCGGTTCGGCCTCCGTGACGATGTTTCCGTCAAAAAACAGGGCGCAGCGATCGGCGTATTTCGCGCAGAACTCAATGTCGTGGCTGACCATCAGAATCGCCACACCGGATGCTTGCAGCGTCCGCAAAATCTGCCCGAAAACCTGCTTGAACTCCGCATCCAGTCCCTTTGTCGGTTCGTCAAGGAGCAGAACGTCCGGGTTCAGAAGCAGGATTTTTGCCAGCGCCGCGCGCTGCTGTTCACCGCCGGAAAGGTCATACGGATGGCGGTCGAGCAGCTCTGCCAGCTTGCAGAGGGAAACGACTTGTGCAAGCCGCTCGGATTTGCGTTCGGATTTTGGTAAAATCTCCAATAAATCTGCGCGCACTGAGGATTTCACAAAGAGCGCCTGCGGGTTCTGCGGCAGCATCCCGACGCTTCCCGTGATGGTCAGCTCCCCGCGATACGACCTTTGCAGCCTCGCCAGCAGCTTGAGCGTGGTGGTCTTGCCCGTGCCGTTGCCGCCGAGCAACGCCAGAAATTCACCCTTGTGCAGCTCCAGCGACAAGCCCTTGACCACATCAGGCAGGTCTTTGTCATACTTGAACCAGAGTTCCCGCGCCGAGACGACGGTTTCGCCGTTCGGCGTGTTTTTCTTTTCTTCCGGAACAGGTCGCAACTCATGCGTTTTCGCATAGTCGAGCAGCCAGTTCCGGCCGTCGCAGACGGAGATCGGGCAGGCCGCCTTGGAAGCCGTCGCCGCCCAAATGCGCATGGCGGCGGGCATGGCGAGGAACATCGCGTTCCCACTGCTTTTCAGCTCCGCGCCCACTTCGGCGGGCGTGCCGGTGCAAAGGAGCTTGCCGCCGTCCATGACCGCCACGCGCGACGCAAAGGCAAACGCTTCTTCCAAGCGGTGTTCGGTCAAAAGGACGGTCGTTCCCAACTCGCGGTTGATCTTGCCGAGGGTGGCAAGGAAGTCGGATGCGGCAATGGGGTCGAGCTGGCTCGTCGGCTCGTCCAGAATTAAAACTTTCGGTTGAAGCACCATCACGGATGCGAGGTTCAGGAGCTGCTTTTGCCCACCGGACAGCTCTGTGACCGGCTTATAAAACCATTCCTGAATCCCGAAAAACGATGCCATTTCTGCGACGCGGCGGCGAATGGTCGGCGTGTCATAGCCGAGGGATTCCAGCCCGAACGCCAGCTCGTGCCAGACCTTGTCGGTCGCGATCTGATTCTCCGGACTTTGCTGCACAAAGCCTATTTTTTCTGCCTGTTCGCGCTGGTCAAGGGAATCAAGATTTCTGCCCTCAAACAGAATTTCTCCCGAACGTCTGCCGTGCGGCGCGAGAACGGTTTTGAGCTGCCGCAGCAGCGTACTTTTGCCGCACCCGGAGGGGCCGCAGAGCACCAGAAACTCCCCCGGTCGGACAGACAGTGTGAGGTCAGAGATTGCCTGTTTTTCCTGCTCCGGGTATGCAAAACTCAGATGGTTGATTGTAAAGAGTTCCACTGCCTGTCCTCCTTTCGGTCGAGAATCACCGGTGTCAGCACCAGTGCGAGATAAACACACATGAAGCTCACGGTCATGGGCGTCCATGCGGCGGTTTTCACGGTCGGATAGTAGCGGAAATACGTACCGCCTGCCATCCAGCCGGAAAGGAGATACGCGCCGCAGAAGATCAGCCACGCAAGCGCGGCCTTGTCGCGATCGTCGAAACGATAAATCGAGAACGCCGTGCGTCCCGGCAGACCGTAGCCGCGGGCGCGCATGGAATCCGCTGTTTCAATCGCGTTCTCAAGTGACCACGTTACCATGATGGAGAAGATCTTGACGGCGTTCCCGACTCTTTGGAACACGCTGCCGTTCTTCGTGTCACGCCCGATGCACGCCTGCGCCTCGGAGACGACCTGCATCTGCGCCTTGAACTTCGGGATAAAACGCAGCGCCATGGAGAGAACGAGCGACAGCGCCGGGATGATGCGTCCAAAGAGATACACAAACTTGTCCGAGGTCATGACCTCGTTGTAGCTCGAAAACCACAATACGACGCTGGCCAGCATGACGGCGGCGGCTATGCCGTAAAGCATGGATTCGAGCGTCAGGGGGTTGCCGGAGGGCAGGTAGGTCAGGATCGTCGCGCCCTCATGGTTAAAGGCCGGATTGACGAGCGCGGCAAACACCGCCATGGGAAGTAACCCCATGACGGCAAACCGCACCGCCTTCCGGCCTTTTAAGGTAATGTCATACGCCAGCGCACCGGTCAGGGAAATTGCCAGATAGACCGGGTGCATCAGGCACATGGAAAAGAGCAGTACCAGCGCGAAATACAGAAAATTGATCGTCGGATGGTAGCCAGAAAAGGTGTCTCTGTTTCTCATGCGTCACCGCCTGTCGCATAGCCGCCGCCAATGTCCTTGCCCAGTTCGCAGGTGTATTCCCATTCCACAACGTCGCCGTCCTGAAGCTGGTAGCGGCTGCATCCATAGTTGGGAAACCAGTCATTGACCTTATACATCCAGCCGGACACCTCGCCGCAGTCAAATCCGTAGAGGTTGCCAATGCCCTCAATGTAGGCGGAATTGTAGATCGGCGTCATGGAAAATTCCATATGGATTTTGTTATCCCGGCAGACCTGCTGGAGTACGTCAAAAACACTCTGCCCCTGCTTGAAGGTGACCTCCACAGGCTTTAACAGCCAGCCGTCTGCCGGCACAAGCTCCACTTTTTCCTTGTCGCACAGATCCATGTGGTCCAGAATCGACGCGCAGGAAATAGAGATCGTGCAGGTGTATTCCGTATCACCGACCGTCACGTCCTGCGGCTCGACCGGCTGCGGCTTGCCCTCCGGAACAGGGTCGGTCAGGTACTGATCCTGACCCTCTTTCCGTTCGGGCTTGCCGTAGCCGTTTCCCGCGGCGCATCCGCAAAGGAGCAGGAGCACCAGAAAAAGCGCGGCCAGTCTGTAAAACTGCTTCATTGCATCACATCCGTCATGTCATAGAGTGTGGTTTTGCCTGTTTCGGCCCGATGGATCGAGGCCAGTGCATAGAATGCCTGTTCCGTCGCCATGCCGTCATCGCCGCCGCCGTCCAGAACATGTACAAACGCACCGCTTTCCTGCGCGAAGCGCAGAAGCGCGTCTTCGACGGTAAGGTCGTTCTTCGTGAAGCGCTCGTCGTCCAGCGGCACGCCAAGCTCCGTCAGCGCCACGATCACCTGCGCGACCGATTCACTGTTACTGGAACCCCATGAAGTATATCCGCCGTCCGGCTCCTGCAAGGAAGAGAGGACTGCAAGACCGCGTTCCACAACTGCCGCCACGGCCGCCTGATCGCGGTATTTTGCAAGCGCCTGCAGCGTCATTGCCGTGATGTCCACGTCCGGCTCGCCGCCCGTCAGCGTCCAACCGCCGTCCGGCAGTTCCCGCGTGAGCAGCTCGTCCACATACATCTGCCGTGTTGCCTGCACGGCGGCATCCGGGTTTTCGGGAATTTCACACTTTCCGCTGTCCAGCGCCAGCAGCGCGAAAATCGTGCCGTTGATGCCCTGCTTGGTGACCTGTTCGAAATCTGCCAGAGGTTTCAGCAGATTGAACCCAGCTACGCTGGCAGGATCTTTTCCAATGGCGGTCAGCGCCAGCACCGTGCGGGAATACTCGGTGTATTTGCGCTCACTGAGGACTCCGTTCTTCTCCCGGACAGCCGCTTCTACATTGTTATAATAGGTATCGTAGTATTTCTGCGGAACCTTTACACCGGAGCGTGCCAGCCCGAAAATCAGCCAGTCGCCGCCAATGGAACCTGCCCCCGGCTCAGCCACCTGCGCTTGCAGGTAGCCGGCCGTTTTTTCAAGCTGCGTTTCCGGTTTCCCGCAGGCGGTCAGGGAGAGCAGCAGGGAGAGCAGGAGAAGGATACAGAGTAAGTTGGAACCGATTCGTTTCATACACGGTCTCCTTATCATCCAAGAACCGCGGCGGCCGCGCAGAGCGGTTTGCTGTTGCCGTCAATATAGAACACGCGGATCTTTGCGCTGTCCGGCAGCGTCACACTGCCCTTGATAGTCAGCACCTCCAGCTTTGTCAGCTTGCCGCTGTCGTCGTAGCATGCAATCAGAACCTTATGTCCTTCAGGGATCTCTCCGTCGATGGAGAGCGTATTTGCCGCCGGGCGGAAGTTCCATGTAATATTGTCTGCAAGCGTGCCGGTATCGGTCGTATCGCCCACACGGATCTGCAGCGTCGTTGTGATCGGCGCGATCAAACTGCCGGCATTCATCTTGCTGTTGTTTGCCTCGACATTACGGTACATGGTCTGGTCACGGCCAAACTGCAGCGTAAGCTCTGTCGTGCCGTCTGCAAGCGTACCTGCCGGCGCAGACACCATATCCGTCACATCGCGCGTCGTACCGTCTGAGAGTGTCGCCGTCACGACCATTCCGGTTTTGTCAAAGATGTCTCCGGCGTTGTATTGCGTCTTGTCCGGCTGCTTTGTGACCTCGATCTTCTTAATGCTTCGACCAAACGCCATCAGATAGCCGGAGTCATTTTTGAAATAGATCGTGCCGTCGCTGTCCGCGATTGGGCTGCAAATGGCATACTGCGCCTGTTTGTCAAACGGTGTAAACAGCGCATAGGGTGTCCAGTAGGAGCTGCCGGAAGACGATTCTTTTGTCAGATAGTCCGCCTTTGTCTGTCCCGCCTTGTCACGCAGCACGCGGAGCGTGCCTGGCGTATAGTTATCAAAGAAGTAAACATAGACGTATCCGTTGTTTTCCTCATAAGCCGTTGTCAGAAGGCCGCTTGTCTGCGGATAGCCCTGCGTCTTTACGCTGTACGCAATTTTCCAGTTTTCCAGATCGATGACCGTGATGTTGTGACCGGAATACTGCGTAAACTGCCCCGTGCCGCTGACACCAATATATGCGCGCCCATTGTAGACGACCGGTGTGGAGGTACTCATCGGCGGAAGGGCCGGATCGTTTGCACCGTTGTCCAGCTTCAGTCCGTCACATGCTGTAATGGCGTAGCTGCCGTTCTGCGCTTCAACCTTTGCGCGGTAGAACGTGCCGCCCTTGGAGGTAAAGTAGTATGCCTTTGTTACACTGTCATAGCAGATCGTACTGCGGATATCGCTGTCAAAGCCGCTTTTGAAGTCCAGCACCTTGCCGGTCAGCGGGTCGAACAGATAGAGGTAGGAGCGCAGGGCATCGCCGTCGTCTGTGCCGACCATGATAAAGTCGTCGCAGGCATAGGCGCCGGCCCAATAGAAGCCGCCGTCCTGCTCATGCCGCCAGGTCGCGTATTTGGCTTCCACCGTGCTCGTCGGATCTTCGTCTGTCAGGCTGACGCATACAAAGCTGCCGCCCAGCGCTTCGCCGTTCCAGAAGCCGGTATAGGCGTAGTCGCCCAGAATCGTGATCGGGCAGTTCGGCTGGCCGCCCATCGGGTCGGTGTACAGCCACAGGGAGTCCAGCGTTTTGGCGTTGAACGCCTGAATGCGTCCATTGGACAAACCGACCAGCAAAATGCCGTTCGCGTAGGTCGGGCCATTGATTGCAAAGCTGGATGTTCCAGCCATATTGCCTTCGGCCTCAACTTTGCCTGTGGCTTTGCTTACACGGTAGATTTTACTGCCAGCATAGACGACCAAACAGTCATCCACAAGGATAGGGCTGCTGACCGCGCCGTTATCCCAGCCCTTGCCCAGCGGGGAAGCCCAGTAGAGCATGCCGCCTGCCGCGCTGATCGGCGTCTTTGCGTTCGTAATGCCGTTGTTGCTGTCCGCGCCGCGGAAATTTGCCCATTCTGCGTCAAGCTCAACGATGCTGGAGTTGACAGCCGCCTTTTGCAGCGTGACCGACACCGCTGAGAGATCCGTATAGGTATCTTCTCCAATCGTCAGGCTTGTTTTCCCGTCCTCTGTAGTCAATTCCATGCTCCCGTTCCAGCCCACATATCCGGCTTTTGTAAAGGAGCAGTTGTAGGTAAAGCCCTCGGAAAGCGGGAAAGACCCATCGTCATTCGGCCAGACGCGGTTATGACTGACAGTTTCATACAGATAGACCTGCGTGTCAGCCGGCTGGAGTTGGAACCGCACAGCAGTCGTCGCAGCTTTTTGTACCGTGATCGTATATTCCGTTTTGGCCTCCGGTGCGAACTGGTTCGTCACCGTAATGCGGATGGTTTCCTCCTGCTCCGTTCCGTTCAGCTTCAGCGGAACATTTTCCAGAGAGGAGAGTGGCGTATCGTTCAGTGCGACTTCGTATCCTGTCGTATCGTCGCCATAGCGGGGCGCGTCCATATGCTCCTGGAACGTAAAGTTCAGAAGCGATGCCGCAGCAGGAACGCGAATCGTGTATTCCAGTTCCTTTCCGCTGAAGCCGGTCGTGGTGCTGCTTTTCCGGTTGATCGTGACCGGGCTGTTCTGCAGGCTGATCGTCACATTTTTCAGCGACAGGATGCGCTCAATGTGCAGAATGTAATCCACATAATAGGTCACGCCGTCCGACGCATCGGTGTTGGTTACGCGGAACGTCACGGTATTGCCGTAGGCACTGCCGGACAGCAGTGCTTCCAGCAGGCTGCTGCCGGTCACTTTATTGCTGGTGAGCGTTTCTTCGTGGATGATACTGCTGTCCCGCGCGGCACTCTGGCAGGAATAAATTGCGCGGCAAGTTCCTTTCTGCGTTTTGACCCAGACACAGAGCGCGTTGGTCGCGTCCAGCATATCCAGCGTATATTCATGGGTCTGCTTGTCAAACGCTGCGTTCATTTTCAAATTGCCGCGCGCTGTCTGCTCTGTTGCGTCACCAAGGTCAAGGACCTCCAGCCAGTCCTCCTGCTTGACCGATACCTGAATGACCTCGTTGCTGCCAAGCGTAAAGGACTTTTTCGCGTGGTAATAGGTACCCTGCGTCGCAACATATGAGTAGTCGTCACCCGGCACAAGCGTATAGAGATAATTGATCGTGCCGCTGGCGCCAATCGTTTTTGTATAGGCCAGCTCTTCGCCGTTCTTATTCACAACGGTCAGCGTCACATCGGAAGCCGTATTAAATGTGACTTTCTTGCCCTGACCGGGCTGGATGGTCAGCGTGTAGGTCGTCGTGTAGTTTCCGGAGGAAACCGCAACTGTGACCGTCGTATTGCCGGAGACCGTCACGGCCGCGCTGCCGTCTGTGTCCAGTGCGTTTCCGTTGACTGTGATGGAAGACCCGGAGACCGTGGCGGTTGGATAGATTTTCAGCACCTGTTCGGAATCAAGGATCTTATAGGTATATTCCGTCTTGGTGCTGGAGAAGCTCTCCGTCGCGGCCTGTGCCGTATCTGCGGCATTGGTCACGCGCAGACTGCCGAGCGTCGGCATGCGGTCGAGCTGCAGCGTCAGATCCACGCTCTGCGTATAACCGTCAGAACCAGTCTTGCTGGCTCTGAGCGCAACCGTATTGCCCGCCGCGCCGCGGGAGAGCGCATTGTCAATGCTGGTCGCTTTAGACTCAGCCGGAATATCCTTATCTCTGGCCGCACCGCTTACGTCCGTGTAAACAGCCTTGACCTTCGCGCCGGTTCCGCTGGTGCTCAGTTTAAAATATGGATACAGCCGCCCGGTAAAGCTGTCCGGCACCTGCACGGTCGCGGTATGATTTTGCAGCGTATATTTGTAGCAGTTCGCATCGAACTCCGCGTCGTAGCCGCTGGAAATCTGCAGGCTGCTCTCATTGAACCAGTCTCCGGTGGGCAGGCTGGCATTTACCGTCATTGCTCCGCTGACCGTGATCTTGCCGGAAACCATGCGGTTGCCCTGCCGGACATAGAAGGTATAGCCGCCTGCCGAGAGCTGGAGCGTGCCGGTATGGTTGGGGTCTGTGAACTGTTTCCCGTAGTCATTGACTGCGGACACGGTAAAGCTGCTGCCAGAATAGCCGGAGAAGGCCACCGTGTATTTGGTGTTCTGCCCGGCTTTATAGGCGTTGATCTTTGCCGTGATCGCGGCTGCATAGCTCTGCGCGGTCTCACTGGTGACGTTCAGATAGCCGTTCAGCGCCGTCTGGTATTCCTCCGCCGCAGCATTTTGGATGTCGGCATCTTCTTCCAGATAGTCCGCCATGACCTGCATCAGGGTTTGCAAACTGGAGGACGGTGTGCTGTTCGAGGCTTCACTAAATCTGAAATGCGTCACAGTATTGGCAGCGCTGTCAATGGAAACGCCATCCGGCGTACTGCCATAGGTATAGTTGCCGTTGACGCCCTCAATCGCCGTAATAAACTGATTGCTGCCATTCGTTGTAAAGCTGTATTTGCTGGCGTTCAGCGCTTCGCGGATGGTCTGCCCATCCGTAAAGGCGATCCGTGTCGGCGCAATGAGCAGCTTATTTGCCGTTTCGGCGGAAAAATAGAAGTATCCGCTTGCGTTGACCGCCTGCGTGGAAATTTCGGCTTCTTCCGTGACGATCTCCTCCGCAGGCGCGGCGTCCACGGTATTCTCCGCTTCGACCGGCTCTGCGTCCGCTGCCAGCACGCCGAGCGGCAAACAGGACAGGAGCATTGCCAGCAGAAGCAATGCGGCAGTCATTCGTTTCAGTTTCATAGGGTTACCTCCCATCAGTAGAGACAATTCAGCCATTTCAGCCGCAGCTTGCGAAGCGGCTTGCAGCGTGTTTTCAGGTTTTCCATCGTCGTGCCGTGGAACGCCCGCATTTCTGTGAGCTGCTCCGGTGAGATTGCACGGCTGGAAAACAGCGCCTGTGCGTTATACATGGTCATATCGTGCAGCTTCGCGGCGTACTCCTCTCCAAGCTGCTCCTTTGCCGTTTCACAAAGCTCCAGCATGGAACCCGTGCCGCGCTTGAAGCCCATTGCTGCCAGCAGTGCCGCGCAGTCTGTAAACAGGCAGGCGGCTGCGGCAGACTGGTCTTCCTGCGTGAATGCTTCGTTTCGCTTTTTGAGGATGACCTCGTGACGGATGATGATAGCCGCAAGCAGCAGAAGCAGCAGTGCGGCAACAAGGATGATCCAAAACGCGGGCTTGTGGAGAAGCCCTGTCCGTTGTCCGCCTTCCGGGGTGTTGTCCTCCGAATCGTCCGGCTCCGCGTCGTCCTGTTCCAGTTCCTGACCTTCCGTTATGTGCGGGCCGTCGCCGTTGCCCTCCTTGCCTGCGCCGACCGGCTTGATGCCGCTCTCGGTCTGCTCGGCAGAGAGGTCTTCAAGGCCCGGCGTCAGCGCCAGCGGCAGCCAGCCGATGCCGTCCTGATACACCTCGACCCATGCGCCAGCGGCGCTTGCGTCCACGTTCACCGGCTCGTTTTCCGCGGTCTTGACCGTGTATCCCTCAACATAGCGGGCGGGGATACCGTAGTATCGGAGCGCCAGCGCCGCAACGGTCGCGTACTGGTACGTCGTGCCGTCTGCCGTGTCAGTCAGCGGCAGCGCGATATCGCCGCTTCCGTCAAAGCACAACTCCAAAAACGCCAGCGCAGCCGTCTGCGCCTGCTCTTTTGTCAGGCTGTCTGCCGGGCCGTAGCTTTCGCAGCAGCTATCCAGCACCGCGCCGAGCTGCGCGCGGAACTCCGTGGGAACAGTCAGCGCATAGGAATACACAAATTCCCGGTACGCGCTTTCTATCTGTAAGTACGATTTCACGCCGTCCGACGTGTCATTTTGCAAAAAGTCCAGCAGCTCCGGCAGAATCGTCTGTGCGTCCGAAACCGTCTCGTAGGAATAGCCGCGCTCACCGCGCAGACCGTTTGTTTCAAGCGTAGAGGGCTGAATTTTGTTTTTCGTCAAGCCTGCGCGTTCCGGCAGCACCGTACACGGCTCATAACAATACAGGCTGCACCCGGCAAGGTTCTGGACACTGACGCTGCCGGACTGATAATTGCCCATCAGCCGCGCAGCCGTTGCCAACTGGCTCTGCGGATAGAAGCCGGACTGATGCAGCCAGTAAAAGAGGTCTTTTTCCTCTGCGGCGGTTTCCGCGTCTAGCGCAGACCATACGCCGTTTTCGTAGCTGTCGCCGACGAAGCCGCGCAGATAGAGTGTCTGCGCTGCGTCCGCCGTGACAGACAGGATGGTGTCTGTGCTTTCTGTCTTCACGACCGGTTCGGACAGATCGCCTTCCGGCAGGACTTCTCCCGCTTTTTCGTAGCGCCAGTGGTGCAGAGTATCCTTCGCGCTCTGCGAAAAGCTCTGCATCGTGCCTGTTTGCAGGGAAATTGCAGCTATGCCCGCAACGATCACGCCCACGAGCAGGAAGCTCGCCGCCGAGACAGCATTTTTGTTTTTCTGCCATGTCAGCAGCAGCAAGGCAATCGCTGCGGCGGCAAGGAGCAGGATACCCGGCTGCACGAATGCTGCCGCTACGCTCAAGGCTGCTAATAGAACTGCCGTTAATGTCGGTACGCATGAGAGCGCGACACTCACCATCGCAAGCAGAATACCTGCCACGATCCCGGCCAGCCAAAGGCCAGTGCCGTCTGTTTCTGCAAGCGGCAGGAGGATACCTTTTTCCGCCGCCCAGAGGCCGCGCAGTGTATTCCAAGCCGCGCCGAAACCGCTCAGAAGCGGGTTCCGCGCGAACAGGACAACGAGAAGCAATGCCGCCAACAGAATGGGGAGCATCAGCTTCATCTTTTTGAAATGCCGGATGGCTGCAGCGGCGATGCAGGTCAAAGCGCCTGCGCCCAGCAACCAGAGCATTGCAGCAAAGCCGCTTATCGTGTAACCAATCGCGGCAAACGCGAGGAAAATCAAGACGCTGGCAAGGAGGTCAAAGAGTACGCTTTTCTTGCTGCTTTCCTGATAAACGCCGGCACGCAGGCCGGTATTTCTTTTGTTCTTCATAGCCTGCCCTCCTTACAGTTCCAGCTCGGAGAGCTGCGCGGCGTAATCTTTCTCATTGAACTGCTCACCGCAGACAAGCGCGGTCAGGCGGCCAATCGAAGAAAGCTGCTCTGTTTCTGCCTGCTGTTCGCCGGAAATATAGACCAGATGCGACCAGCTTCCGGCGGGCACCTCCTGCAAGAGAAGCGACGCACCGCTGACGCCGGTTGTCGCTTTCGCCGTAAACAGGCGCGGCAGCAGGCCGATGAGGTCGTCCATATCCCGGATCTGCTGGAACACACAGCGGCCTGTATCGCCCTCGTTCCATCCCACCGTAAACTGGACGGACTGGGAAAGCAGATTCCGGCAAACGGAGACGACAATCTCGGCTTCCGCATCTGTTCTGTCTGCCGTCGGGGCTTCTTCCGTGCGCTCCCAGAATACCGCGGCGGAGCGCGTGATGGGCAGCGACGGGTCTTTTACAATGAGCTTGCCGTATTTATGACTGAGCTTCCAGTGGATCTGCCGCTGGCTGTCGCCGGGAACGTAATCGCGGATCTGGAACATCTCGGACAGGTCATAGCCGGGACACTCGTTGGAATAATCCTCGGTATCGTCGATGTGCGCCGCGGCGGGAGAGAGCATCAGCGTCTGCAGGAACGTATCCGGCTGCACGACGCAGGCGCTGTGCGCGTCAGGCTGCGTTTTCACGCCGATGAGACCGAAGCAGTCATACAGACGGGCAGATTCCACGTTCAGGCGAACACGGCCGCACCACGGGCTTTGCAGAGAAATCTTCATTGACCGCTTGCTTTTCGGCCAGATGCCGCCGCTCACATGCACGGTCTGTGTTTCGCCGTTTAACTGGTTCTCCAAGCGCACCCGGCAGGAAATCTGGCAGACCGGGAAAACAGTCGGGTTCTGCACGGTCAGCTCTGCCGTGCCGCCCTCGCCCTTGCGGAGATTCACGGGCAGCCTGACCGCCAGCCTCAGCTTTTTCGCCGCGTACAGATTGACCGGCAGGCACAAAAGCGGCAGCAGCACCATGCAGGCGGCAAGGCCAAGCGCGATGGGGCTGGCTGTCTGGACGGTGAGAGCAAGAAGCCCCAGCGTCAGCAGCAGCCAGACGAATTTTCGTACTATTTTCATTTTTTCAGCACCGGCATATCCGTTGTCTTGAGGATCTCGGCCAGAACGGATTCCGGCTTTTCCTCCATCATGCGTGCCTTGCTGTTGAGCATCAGACGGTGGGCGCAGACGTCCGGGAAGATCGCGGCGACGTCCTCCGGCATGACGAAGTCACGGCCGTTGAGGTACGCGTATGCCTTTGCCATCCGGCACACGGCCAGCGCGCCGCGCGGGCTGACGCCGAGCGCTGCCTGCGGATGGGTGCGGGTCTTTTCCACGAGCGTGGTCACATAGTCCAGAACGGCGTCGCGCATATCGACTTTTCGCACGTCCTGCACCAGTCCCAGCAGTTCTTCCTTGTTGACCACGGCATACGCCCGGTCAAGGGGATTATCCACATGGCGGTCACGGAGAATGTTGACGCTGCTCTTGTGGTCGGGGTAACCCATGCTGACACGAATCAGAAAACGGTCAAGCTGGGAGTTCGGCAGCATCGTCGTACCGGCAGAACCAACCGGGTTCTGCGTGGCAAGGACGATGAAGGGATTCGGCAAATCATACGTCTTGCCGTCCACTGTGACCTTGTGCTCCTCCATGGCCTCCAGCAGCGCGGACTGCGTCTTGCTGGAGGTACGGTTGATCTCGTCTGCCAGCAGCAGGTTCGTCATGATCGCGCCGGGCTTGTAGACAAACTCGTCCACCTTTTTGTCATAGACCGAGAAGCCGATGATGTCTGACGGCACGGTGTCCGACGTGAACTGCACACGGCGCGTCTCCAAGCCCAGAACCTTTGCAAAGGCCATGGCTGTCGTGGTCTTGCCGACGCCGGGCACGTCCTCCATGAGAACGTGGCCCTGCGCCAGAATGGCCATTAAGATCTTCTCGACAATTTCGTTCTTGCCGACGATAACGGACTCGATCTCCTGTAAAATCTCGTTGATCTTTGTGTTCATAAATCTGCTCCTATCGTTATTTCTTTCTTTTATGATGTTCCTTACAGATCTCCGCCGGAGTCTCCTCCGCCGTCATCTCCACCGCCTGCGTCACCGCCGCCGGTATCGCCTCCGCCAGTGTCTCCACCGCCGCCATCGCCGCCACCGGTGTCACCGCCACCGCCAGTGCCTCCACCTTCGCCCGGATCGGGGGTCAGGTGTCGGCGGCTTGTAGTTCGGGTCTGTCATGCCGCAAACCGTGCAGACGCCCGCGCTGAACGTATGATAGTCTGTAAACTCGCCCTCTGAACCGAACTTCTCCAGTTCCAGGCCACAGTCTGAGCAGTAGCCGATCAAGTGCGAGCAGGTAGACCGTGATGCATCCGGCATCAGCGTACCGTCGCAGTCAAAGCCGTGTATCTGGCCGCAGACGCTGCACTGCCAATCGCCGCCATACGGGACATAGTTGTGCACGCCTACGGTGTCCTCCAGCTTTTCGCCGCAGATCTGGCATTCCTGATAGTGGTGCTTATGATCCTCGTCGCTGATCCACACGTTCTGCGGCTTATGCCCGGCCGCGGGGGATTCTTCTTCCTTCTGCGCATTGCAGACCTCACACTTGGAGGTTTTCACGCCCGCTTCGGTGCAGGTGGCCGTGTCGGACAGCTCTGTCCATTCGTGCGGGGACTGCTCCGTAAAGCCGCAATTCTTGCACTTCGCGGTATGCGTATCTGCACCCTCGTCTGCGGTATATTCCAGCTCATGTGCACGCGGCACGCCGATCTTCTCGCCGCAATCCTTGCAGACCTGTACGCATGTGCCGTCGCCCTGATCCTGATATTCCTTGTTTTGATGCGGGCAGCCCTCGACCATGCCGCAGCTGCGGCAGACGTACTTTGTCGTACCACCCTCCGCCGTGACCGTCTCATAGCTGTGATGAACCGACCAGCTGCCGTTCATGCAGGTGATGCAGTAGCCCACGTTATTGCCGTAGCCGCTTTCACCCGTGCCGACATCCCAGCCGTAGGCCAGTGTGTAGCGGAGCGTCAGCGTATCACCGTCCTGCAAATAGTAGCCGGACATGGGCGAACCGGGGTAGAAGTCCGCACCGCCGATGGAGTACATCCAGCCGGAACCCATTGTATAATCAAACTCACCGATGCCGGTGCTTGTACTGGACAGCGGGATGCCGTTGCGGTAGATGCAGCGCCAGAGGATTGCCTCATTGCTGCCCGCGCCGAAGTGACTGTCAATTCCGGCGAGGATTTCGTCCTCTGTACTGCCGAACTGACTCCAGTTGCCGCTGAGTGCGTTCGCGCGGCTGCCAAGGCCGGAGCCGTCGTCCATGGTCTGTAAATAGAAGCCGGTATCCAGCGTACCGCTGTAGGAGCAGCGGCTGGCCGGCCAGTGGAAGCTGGACGCTGCCGTGCCGAACGGGTCGCCGGCGTCATAATCCCACACAGCCTTGGCGACTGCGTAGGAAATCGGCTCCTTGGACAACACATCATAGCTGATAGGCCCGCGGACACCGAGACCCAGCACGCTCATGTCGATATAGATGCTGGCCGTGCCGATCTTTTGCCCTTCCTCGGTGCGTTTGCCGATGAGCTTCAGGCGCAGCTCACCGAAGTTGCCCTTCTCATCCTCGGCATAGATATATAATTCATGGTCATTTTTGTCGCCCACGTCCAGATTCTCCGGAACAAGCAGATACTGCTGCACATAGCCGGAGCTGCTTTCAAACTGCACGGTTTTGCCGTCCAGCTGGACGGTCAGCTTTGTTTCCGTGCCAGTGGCAAGGATATGGCTGACGCGGTTTCCCTGGGCATCCTCCGTCCATGCTTCAACGGTCAGGTTGACCTCCTGCCCGTTGGTGACGGTGTCGCCGTCATGCAGGTTGGTCTGGATTTTGACCTTGTTTTCGCCGCGATGTTTGTACGGAATGCTAAAAATGAACGTATAGCTTTCGCCACCCGAACTGGCGGCCGTGACCGTGAATGTGTTGTCGCCGGTTCTGTCGCCGTCCAACAGCAGCGTCACGCTGCCGCTGGGGGATGGGAGCGTGATTGTCTGAAAGCTGCCGGTCTGGTAGCAGCGGACAGCCTGGATGGTCACATCTGCCGCTTCTTCACCACGGATTGCGAATGTGTAGGTGAGCAGCCCTTCCGTCAGCTGATCGTCATAGACCGGCTCCGCGTTGACAGTTTTTTTATTCTCACACGTCAGCACGCAGGGCTTTGCCGCGCCGTTCTCCATGACCGTGTAGGACATTTCCATGCTCACGTCGCTCTGGTAGCGAATCGTAATTGTGAAGTTCACCGTGCGTTCCTTGACCGCTGCGGTCACGAGAACGGTATAGCTCGCGCCGTTTTCGGCGGATTCCATCTGTACAGAACCGCTGTCCGTGCTTATGGACGCTCCGTTGAAGCTGGCGCTTGTGATCTGCGCATCCTCCGCGCTCCTGCCGGTCAGGCCGAGCTTATACAAAAGCTCACTGTTGCTGATCTGGTTATGCTTGATGGTCAGCGCCGCACGCTTGTCTGCATCGCAGAGGACCTGCTGCGCTGTGACCGATTTCTCGTACCATGTGAACTGCAGCTGGAGGTCAAGGCCGTCCTCATACGTCACGACGAATGTATAGCTGATGGTCTGCCCCAGCACCTCGGCGGTCACGGCGAAATAGTAGGTCTCCGTGTCCTTGCCGTCTGCCGCAGCCATCTGAATTTCGCCAGATTCCGGGAGCGTGCCGCGCTCACCGTCCGTCGCCCAGTATTCCGCCGTGCGGATGACCGCATCGTCTGCGTTTTCGCCGAGGAAGGTCAGTGCGTATGTAAATCTGCCCTCGGTCAGCGTGTCGCTCTTGACCGTACGGCTGACAGAGCTGTTGGCCGGGCAGGTAGCCTGACCGGTCGGCTGCCAGGTGAGCTGCAAATCCAAATCAATGCCGCTTTCCAGCCGCAGCACGAACGCAAACTCCACATCCGTCTCCACGGTTTCGCCCTTCTGATTTTTCTGCGCCGCATGGGCCTGCACGGTGAGAATATAGTTCTGGTACTCTGCACCGTCCGGCAGCGTCATATCCAGCACGCCGCGCATATCCGCATCCTGCGGTACGCCATTGCCAACTGCTATCTGCACACCGGTGATCTCCGCGTCGTCTGCGTCGATGCCGGTGAGATCAACGTCATAGCGCAGTCTGCTGCCGTCCAGCTGGGCCAGCAGCACACGCTTGCCGACAGAGCTGCCCGGTGCGCAGACCATGGAGCTTGCCTGCGATCCGTACTTGTACCATGTCAGCACCGCGCCAAGGTCAATCTCCGTTTCCGGCAGGTTTTCATCTGCTTCGCCGGTGTTTCCGGCTTCTTCGCCCTCGTCGCCCTTGTTGGAATCCGCGTTCGTGCCGATGGCGGCGTCGGCCAGGACTTCCTGCTGGGGCTTCGATTCCGGCTGCTGCTCCGGCTGGGTGTCCTGCCCCTGTTCCGTCTGGTTTTCCGTTTCCTGCGGATCGGGCTGCTCCTGCTCGCCGGTCAGCTCGCTGTCGGCGCTGCCGCCCGAACCGGAAGCATCCTTGCTTTCCGCC
>PPYF01026915.1_pt1 | contig 40422 bp, 22 predicted proteins | sample 1559871 | NCBI WGS metagenome assembly PPYF01 (sample SAMN08240021, study PRJNA423297) | Human gut metagenome, whole genome shotgun sequencing project.
CATCGGTATATAGATCACGAAGTTCCTCTGTCAATAATGGCATGAAATTATTTTTAGTATATTTTCCGTACAATCCGCGCGACAACCTTGAAAGATGGTTCTGCTTGATTAGCTTTTTGATATGCCACAACAGACCGGAATTGGAGATATTCTCCCGGTCTCGGACATAATCTGCAAGTTCGCAAAGGGTAAAGCTGTTGCGATTGCTGGCGAAATTCAATATCAAGTCTGCGGTATTCATGTTTCTATAACAAAATTCAGTACAAAGTTAACTTAATTTCGGCAACAAATCAAATCTATTGCCGAAATTAAGCTGGCAAAAAGTTCGGAGTGGAATGGCTGAAAAGTTCGGAGTGGAATGGCCGAAAAGTTCGGAATGGCTTGTGTATGTCGTTGAATAACGCTATCTTTTTGAGAAAATTACTCCTCCATCGTGCCGTAACCAATCTTCTCTTAAAAAACCAAAAATACTCTGCGAGCCCTCTGCGCTTTTGCGTGAGGTTATAAATACCGTCTTGAAACAGTGTCTTAGCGTGAAGCAAGCCGACGTCATAAAAACCTCACGCAGAGGCGCGGAGGGCTCGCAGAGGTTTGTTTTCTAAGAGTTTTATGTTTTTGAGCTATATTTGAGATATTACTCGCCCTCCAGCCGTACCCCAACCTTCTCTAAAAAACCAAAAATACTCTGCGAGCCCTCTGCGCCTTTGCGTGAGATTATAAATACCGTCATGAGACAATACCTTAGCGTGAAGCACGCCGACGTCATAAAAACCTCACGCAGAGGCGCAGAGGGCTCGCAGAGGTTTGTTTTTTGGAGTTTATTTTTGAGCTGTTTTTGAGATATTACTCGCCCTCCAGCCGTAACCAATCTTCTCTTAAAAAACAAAAATACTCTGCGAGCCCTCTGCGCCTTTGCGTGAGGTTATAAATACCGTCTTGAAACAATACCTTTGCGTGCAAAAATGTTCTATCGCAAAAATGTTCAGTGAAATGCCGCAAAAATATTCAGTGAAATGCCACAAATTTGTTCAGCAGGGTTGTAAAACCTCAAAGTTCGGAGTGGAAAAGTTCGGAATGGAATGGCTGAAAAGTTCGGAATGAAATCGCCGAAAAGTTCGGAATGGCTTGTGTATGTCGTTGAATAACGCTATCTTAGCACAGAAATTAGATAATGAAAAACGAGCACTATATTCCACGGATAGCAGACGATACCCTGCAAAGGAAATTAAGGACAAGCGGCGCGGTTCTGATAACCGGCCCAAAATGGTGTGGAAAGACATACCGTATTTTGCGGCGATCGCCACTCCTTCGGCAGTGGTGAAACTGTCGGGATCGGCTGTGTAAAGACACCGTTTGCAGTTATGGAATCTTTCAACCATTCCTCTCCGAGATTCTCAGTCAGTTTACGGTCGATGGCATTGCGGAGTGCAACCTCAAAACAACTGACAATAGTGAACATTTCCTGCGAGATTTGCAGATTGTAGCGGTAGAGCGTCATGGCCTTGCGGGTGTCTCCGCCGCAGGCTGTCAGATACCTCTCCATCCGCTGAGAGGACATTATTTTCTCGAAATCCGCGTATTTCATCAGAAAATCAGAATCTTTTTGGTGTAAAGTTTTGTTTTTAAGATAAAAAGCACTACCTTTGCAGTGTTGAATCCCGGTAGCCCCTGTATATCAAGCTATCGGGTTTTGTTTTATCAGCGCAAAAATAATCATTTTCATTGGATTGGGCAACAGTGAGAAAAAGGACACCGGGTATCCCTCCCGATGTCCAACCACACAGTGAAAGTCAATCATGGCAAAGTTCGGAGTGGAATGGCTGAAAAGTTCAGTGAAAAAAATGTTCTATCGCAAAAATGTTCAGTGAAATGCCGCAAAAATGTTCAGTAAAATGCCACAAATTTGTTCAGTGAAATGCCACAAATTTGTTCAGCAGGGTTGTAAACCTCAATAAATTACGCTATCTTTGTACAAAATTTCAATATGGAATACCTACATAGAATAGCAGATAAACTATTAAGCGATAGGCTTTCAGCGTTTGGGGCCGTTCTTATTGAAGGCCCGAAATGGTGTGGGAAAACAACCACGGCTTCTCAGCAGGCAAAAAGTATAATCCGTTTGCAAGATCCCGATATGCGTGAGGCATATATGGCAACAGCAAAAGCCCGGCCATCCAATTTATTAAAGGGAGAAACCCCAAGATTGATAGATGAATGGCAAGATGCCCCTGTAATTTGGGATGCTGTCAGGGTTGCCGTTGATGACAGACAGAAAAATGGACAGTTTATACTTACCGGCAGCAATTCTGTAGATCGTAAGAAGATTCATCATAGCGGAACAGGACGGATTGCCAGAATAAGAATGCTACCGATGAGCCTGTATGAATCAATGGAATCGACAGGTGAGATATCTATCAGCGAACTGTTTGCTACCCCACAGAAAGAACTCGGTGGAGAGATGTCGAGGATGTCGGTCAATGACCTCATATTTGCTGCATGCAGGGGCGGATGGCCGGCATCATTGATTACCGATAATAATACAGCCAAGTTGAGCGTAGCGCAAGTATATGTTGAAGGTCTATTGTCGGAGGACATATCCAGAATTGATGAAGTCCGGCGAGATCCAGACATAGCTGAAGCCATACTTCGGTCGTATGCGCGTAATATCTCCACTTTGGCAAAAAAAAGCTCAATGATGAAGGACGTGATTGCCATTACAGAGACTTGTTCTCAAAACACATTTGATGATTACGTCGATGCGCTGTCTAAGCTTTTTGTAATTCAAGATATAGATGCATGGTCACCGGCAGTCAGGTCAGCATCCGCAATTAGAAAAGGGAAAAAACGATGCTTTGTTGATCCTTCTATACCTATAGCCATACTCGGTCTGTCGCCGGAGCAACTTGAAATAGATCTCAAAACATTTGGCTTCCTTTTTGAATGCATGTGTATAAGAGATTTAAGGGTTTACTCACAGGCTCTTGGCGGAAAAATTTCATATTACCATGACCGATATGATCTTGAAGCCGATGCTGTTTTGCATCTTCAAGATGGAAGGTACGCATTATTGGAGTTTAAATTAGGCAGTGAGGAGATTGAAAAAGGTGCAGCCCATTTGCTCGAAATTCGCGACCTTGTGCGCAAGTACAACATAAAAGAGGGGCAGATAAGACTGAGAGAGCCGGATTTATTGATAGTTATAACCGGTGGCCCTATGGCTTATACTCGACCGGATGGTGTCCATGTTGTTCCTCTTGCTTGTCTTAAAGATTAACAATTGCCGATGTCATAAAACCTACCGCAAAGGGTTTGTCAATTAGTAATTAGCGATTTGCAGTTAGTGATTTAATCCTCCCGCAGAGGCGCGGAGGGCTCGCATTTATTTTGGGGAGTTTTATGTTTTTGAGCTATATTTGAGATATTATTCGCCCTCCAGCCGTAACCATCGTGCCGTAACCCATCTTCTCTTAAAAAACCAAAAATACTCTGCGAGCTCTCTGCGGCTTTGCGTGAGATTATAAATACCGTCATGAGACAGTACATTAGCGTGATGCAAGCTGACGTCATAAAAACCTCACGCAGAGGCGCGGAGGGCTCGCAGAGGTTTGTTTTTGGGAGTTTTATGTTTTTGATCTGTTTTTGAGATATTACTCGCCCTCCAGCCGTACCCCAACCTTCTCTAAAAAAACAAAAATACTCTGCGAGCCCTCTGCGGCTTTGCGTGAGATTACAAATACCGTCATGAGACAGTACATTAGCGTGATGCCAGCCGACGTCATAAAAACCTCACGCAGAGGCGCAGAGGGCTCGCAGAGGTTTTATTTTTTTGGAGTTTTATGTTTTTGAGCTGTTTTTGAGCTGTTTAAGATATTATTCGCCCTCCAGCCGTAACCATCGTGCCGTACCCCAACCTTCTCTAAAAACCAAAAATACTCTGCGAGCCCTCTGCGCCTTTGCGTGAGATTATAAATACCGTCATGAGACAATACCTTTGCATGGGGATGGAATCGGCTATTTGGAGGGTATTGTTAAAAATGTTTAAATGCGGGATAAAAATGTATAATCAAATGAACCGTGGATTATTTAAAATAACTATCTTTGCAAAAAATTATACACTTATAAGTTATGGCAAATAAATATCTCCTACTTGCCGGTATATCGGCTTTGATGCTTGCATCGTGCTCCGATGACATCAACAACGGGGGTCAAAATACCCCCCCCCGTACATAACTCGCTGAAACTTAAAGCTTTAGATCCTGCTTCGCAGGCTGGTCGTATCACATTCCCCGGCCAGACCAGAGGCCAGAAAGCTGACAGGCTTCAGCTCGTGGCTAAAATCGCACCTATCGCAGAAAGCGATGCGGCGCTTCATCATTGGTCGGCCACAGGTGTGGCCGTGACAGGTGGAAATGCCTATATCTCCTGGCATTCCAATCATCAGGCCAGTGAAATTGAGAATGTGTCAATACCTGCTGACGCTTGGGGTGGTGCACTTGATGTAGTTAGCATTGCCGCGCTCATGGCGCCGCAGCAGGGAGTGAGCCCGATTTCCAATACCATGACATCGCTGCGCGTTAAATTCAACAACGTCGTGGCAGACGGCGGCAATCTCTATTTCCCCCTTACATGTTACAACAACGGCGCTGTGGTTGGACGCATGGCCATCGGAAGCACTGAGGCCATGGATACCATCGGCATTCCCGGATCGTCGGCCAACGCCGTGTATGTCCAGGGCAACACAATATATGCGGCCACCGGCTATGCCGGCGGCGTCTTCAGCATGCCCTCCGATTTCACTGATGAGACAGAGTTCACCGTTGTGGCTCCCTATAGCCAGACATTCGGTGGCAAATACATAGCCGATGGCTATGTGCTCCGCACTGACGACGCTGAGTCGCAGCTTGTGCCTCTTGCCGGTGGCGAGGCCCGCTCGCTCGGCGCTCCGCTCACCTCTGCTGAGAAATATGCCGAGGCATACGATCCCGCTAACGGCGTATGGTATCCTCTCCAGGGTGAGACTGCCGCTCACTTCGGCAAGCACACCATGGCCATCGCCAACGGTTATATATATGTGGCCGGCGGTAAAGGTCAAGGAACAGTAAACGGTCTTCGCGTCTACGGCTCCACGGGCAACGCTCCCGTATGGCAGAACGGCACCAACACCACGGCAGTCTGTGTGGAGGGTGACTACGTGTATGCCGCCACAGGCGCCGGCCTACGCGTCTATGAGAAATATGACGGCACAAATCTTAAGCTCTACGCTTATGAGGTGAAGGAATATGACAACGATGGCAACGCGATTGGCCATGCCGCCGGCACTGATGCCCATTCTTCCAACTTCGTGGCAGTCGATCCGCAGTCGGGACTCATTTTTGTGGCTTGCGGTCAGAGCGGTGTCTATGTGTTCCGTCTCAACCACGAAGCTCCCGCCACCAAGGTTGATGTAAGCCTTGTTTTCCCCGGCATCGGGGAAGACGGCAACCTTAAAGAGGAGGCAGAACCCGGTGATAAGGTGGAGTTTGCTGTTCCTTCCAAGACCCCGGAAGTTCCCGAAGGGAAAGAGTTTGTCGGCTGGAAGGATCCTAACAATCCTGATAAAGTCTATGAGCCCGGCGAAAAGATCGAGGTTGAGGCCGGCGATAAAAACAGCACTACTACTTTTGAGCCGGTCTTCAAAGACCATGAATATGCTTATGTTGTAAAATTCAGATATTACAATGCTGATGATGCTGTCAATGGCACAGCTTTGACAGGCACGTCCGGCATCCCTGCAGACCTCAAGAGCGACACCAACAGTTTCACTATCCCCGATGTCACCCCGGTTTGGGAGCAGCGCACATTCGAGGGTTGGTCTCTTACGCCTGAGGCGGACTATGAGAATACTACGCTCATAGCGAAAGGTGCCACATTCACTATTCCCGGCGACGCTAAGGAAGTCACACTTTATGGCGTCTGGTCATCAAGGATCACAGGCGGTGGCGGCGAGACCCCCACTCCCCCTAACGATCCCAATGCCGGAGGTGAGAATACTGGAGGTGAGGGACAATAAAGTTACCCGATAAAGTACTATCATAAAGGAGATTCCTGTCGGCATATATCGACGGGGATCTCCTCCTATCCGGACTCAACCTTGAATTTTCTTTCAAATAATATCTTATAACTAATATTACTTAAAATATACAACTATGTCCAATAGATTTTGGGGAGCCAAATTGCTTCCGTCCGCTTTCCTTGCACTCTCACTTGCAGCGTGCCAGAGCGAATCGCCGGTCTTGGAGACATCAACCGATAATATGAGCGAGATAACGCTTACGGGTACTATCTCTAAGGGGGAAATGAACACAAGAACTAACCTTGGGCTTGATGATAAGGGACAAACACTCATAATGACATGGAATATGGGTGAGTATATCCATGTTTCTTACAAGGATGGTACATATCTTGGTCATCTTGAGGTGACAGGCTTTGCTGACGAAGCTCATACCCTTGCTAACTTCGTGGGTAAGATAAAAGCTATTCCGACCAATGGAGATCATGACGTTTATTTCTATACCCTTGGTAGCGAGCATGAATATACCGGCGAGAGAGGTGAGAAAATGACCGAAATGAGCTATGATTTCGAGAATCAGACAAGTACTGATGCAAATGCTCTTGCCGCTCATGACCTCATGCTCACTCCCGGAGTTATACATGTCAACGGCGGAAATGCCACATTTGAGAATCTTAGACTCAAACGTCAGTTTGCGTTCGGACGCTTTACTTTGCTGTATGATGGCACGCCTCTTTCTTTTGGCTCTGAGGGTGCCGTTGTCACCATCGACACTGAAGCTGAAGACATAAAGACTGGTGCGACCATATCGTTCCCGGAGAATATCACAGCTTCACGTGGCGAAGAGGCCATTAAGGTGAGTGCTTCCCAGAACGATTTCTATGTGACGTTCGTGCCAGGAAGTGCTGAGGGAAAGATAAAGTTTAATGTCACTGTCAATGGAGAGAAATATGAGGGTTATACCAACCGCACGCACCTCATTGATAAAAATAAATTCTTTCGCAAAAATGAGGGTGGCGCATATCCTATTAATGTGAAGCACGTGGATGGCAGCGACGATCAGTTTAAGCTGACTCATCATACTAATATACCAAACAAAGAATGGTCATATACGGCTTATGGATCAATGGGTGCAAGTAAGGATGCAATTTTCACGGTAGTTAATTATTCAGATATTTCTGAATTTACTAATTTCCAGTATGAGGGATATCATTTCTTGTATTGGAGTGACAACGCAGATGGTAGCGGTGCGACTTACAATGCCGATGATAAGATTACGCTTAGATATGATGAAAATGTAGGATATAGCAGTCTCCGGAAAGATATCTACGCTATCTGGGAGAAGGATTTCGACTATAAGGTAATCTTGAAATATAGTGATACTGACAAGAGAGAAATCCCGCAGACATCTCCGGAAGCAAGCATCAAGGTCAGTCTGCCTGGAAAGGATAACCCGACTCCTACTAAGGAGGGTGCTGAATTCCTTGGCTGGGTAGATGAGGATAATCCTAATGGTGAGCCTCAGAAAGACTCATGGACTCTCACCAAGGACAAACCTTCTGTGACCCTTATCCCGAAATTCAATGACTATCCCGGACTTATCAATCAGGGTTATGCTCCTGGCAACTGGGGTAAGTGATAGAGGATTTTGATTTTGAAGAAAGATTAATAATCTCATATAATTGACGATGAGACTGAAATCGATATATAAATCGGTATTCTTGACGACCGTGGTGTTGTTTGCCGGCTGTTCGGGCGACGAGTTTAGTCGTCCTACCGGCTCCTCCCGGGAGGCTGTGGCCGTGACCCTGACGGTATCGCGTCCCGGCGACAGTTCCACGCGCACCATCCTCAACGATCGCGAGGACGGGGGCCTCAAGAGCGTCTGGACTGCCGATGACAAACTGCTTGTGGTCACTGCCGATGGCACTAAAGCCGGTGAACTTGCGTTGAAGAGCGGAGAGAATTCTACGAAAGGAATCTTTGCGGGAACGCTCTCTCTCGCTGATGGTGATAAGGCCATGGTATGGTATCTGGGAGCATCCGATACTGAATCAAAGCCTTATGCCTCTCCTATTTTGTCCGGCGATAAGGTTACATCCTTGTCGATAGATTTGGAATCAGACGAACTTAGAGGCACTTTCCATGACCTTAAACGGGCTGATCTTCTTGTGAAGGAAATTGCCTTCACTGTGAAGGATGACAAAGGATATGTGAAAGGTGATGCGAATGGGAATGACGGAGAAGTGGCTCTTACGCCATTGATGGCGATGGCACATTTCTCATTAGATTTTGGTGAGGAGGTGGAGTTGACGGATGATGCAACTCTGACCGTCACTGCGGAAGGGGAGAATCAGCTTCTTGGTTCCGCTGTCGTGAATACGCCGGGCGCTTCCTCAGAAATGACTGTCGCGACTGAGGCCGCTGGCTATAGTCTTCCGGTCAATAGTACGGAAGTTTACCTTCCTTTTGTCCCTGCCACATATACGCTTAAGTTCGTTCTCAAAAATGGAGACAAGACGTATGAAGGTACATTGGCTCAGAATACCCTTACTGCCGGTCTCTACTATCAGGAAAAGACCGACGGCTCAACAGGCAACGGCTACAAAGGCATTTCAGTAACGCTTACGGACATAACACCTGCCCCTCAGCCGACTGAAGATGATGAAGTTGTGGGACCTTCTTTCCCTATTGATGTATATGATTCTGAGGGAAATAAAGTGACCAAATATGTTAAGTTCACTCGTGGAAACTTATACTATACTACTTCTGATAAGCAGTGGCATCTTTTTGATAATCAGATTGATTATAAAAGTGTTGCTGGAAAGGGAGTAGGATATGATGCTGAATACACATCTGTGCCTGTACTTGATCTATTCCGGTGGGGGGCAACTGGCTATAAAGATTATAATAAAGAGGTTGTAAAACCCGGTATGGAAAAGATAAATGCACGCACAAATCTATCTGGCACTTATCTTCCCTATCGAAATACTCACGACAATGGAAGTGTAGGTTCTTTGAGGACTATCAAGGTTGATAAAGATGGTGGCATTACAAACCATAGATATTGTGATTGGGGTTACGTATATGGTCTTCAGAATCATACTGGAGATATATATTACACACTCACTACGGATGAATGGCAAGGATTGTTTAATACGTATGTGCATTGCACTGCAACGGTTGCCAATGTAAAAGGTGTTATTATGCTGCCTTATACTTCTTTGGATGATGCCAAAAAAGATCTTAAAGATAACCATGGAATTGATGTGACTTATCTGAAATGGTTAAGGCAATTACCACAAGATGGTATTACGCGTTCATCTGTAACTTGGACATTATTGGTTATTGACAGCTATGAGAAACTTGCGGAGATAAATGCTGTGTTTTTCCCCGCTGCCGGGCATCATGTCTGTGGTAATGCATCATCTTCTCCTAATTTGTGTAATTATTGGACAGCCACAGAGTATAAAACAAATGCGCATTTCTTCATGGTGCGCAATCTTGCAACAACCTCATCTGATTATGGATTCAATATTGGTCTAAACGGAGGTCAAGGAAAAGCTTTTGGTGCTTCCGTACGTCTTGTTAAGGTCATAGATAGTCCAGATGATTCAGAGGTGACTGGAAAATAACTTTAAAACAAAGTAACTATGAAATTTAAGAATATATCAATATATGCGCTTACGATGGCGGCAGGTATGGGACTATGGTCCTGTACCTCCGACGAGGCGCTGTCGGGAGGCGAAGCCTACGGCGAACCGATACCTGTGACCATCACGCTATCTCGCGGCGATGCGCAGACCCGTACGGAACTTTCCGAGAATGCGGAAGGTGGCCTTGATGATAAATGGCTGCGGAATGACCAACTTGTTGTTATTAATAGCAACAATGAGGAGGTAGGTGTTCTCAAGTTTGTGAAATATGTAGATGACTCGAAACCGAACGAGGCTGTATTCCAGGGCACACTCGAAGGTGTCGCTGATGGGGTATATGACTATACCCTGTGGTATCTCGGTGGTAATGGCACACAGCAGACTTCATTATCTGTATTTGCTAATGATTATGAGACAGATGGTGGATATCCGATGCTTGTAAAGACTACCTTGACTCAACAGACCGGTAAATTTGATGACTTGGTGAGGGGAGATCTTCTTTCCAAACAGATCAAGATAAGAGTGAGCGATCATAAGGCCGCTGTGGAGCAGTCGCTCGATGCTGCATCAAGAACCATGACCGCGCATCTTGCCATGGCTTCCATAAAGCTTGACGGAGTGGATGGCGTCACCGACGGTACGCTCAAGATTTCTCATGCCCCCTCAAATATAGATCCTTGGTATGATGTATACTTTAATCGTGTTACATCTAATACGAGGGCTAAGGTAAGTGCTGTAGATCATCCATTAGTTATTAATGGGGTTAATACGTCATCACCCGTCTATATAGTGCTTAATCCGGCACAATATTCCGGTGATACCGCTCTTGTGCTTACCCTTACCTCGGGAGATAAGACCTGGACTGCCACACTTCCTGACATAACAATGGAAGCGGGCAAATACTATCGTAATGGTGCTGATGGCAATCAGTTCTCGGTAACAATGACCGAATCCAATAAGGAGGTGAAGCTTGTTTACCACGCTAATTTCACAGGCGCCACTACTGAGACATATGAGGAAACACAAACTGCAAATAATGGAGAGGTAAAGTTTACTGTGAGGAATTATCAGCAGTTGATTGATGATAATATGTTACCTACTCGTAAAGACTATATAAGCTTCGGATGGTCAAAAACTCCCAACGGCGAAATTGAAAATCTTTCAGAGATTACAGCTGATGGTAGTGAATCTACAATAGATCTGTATGCCGTCTGGACAGACCAAAGCAAGAATCCACTTGAAAAATGGGCGGAAAAAAATCTTGTATATGATAAAACAAGTAGAACATCTTATTTCGCCTCTTCGGAATATGATGGAGGAAGTCTTTACCAATGGGGTCGGAATGATGGATATGAAGATTATAATGATGCAATGGGAGGCATAGATAATAATACAGGTAATTATAGATATGGTACTTATGCTGATCAGTTTTATGCGGGAGAAGGATTTTCAAATAAATATAATGGCACCAATAGATCAAGTTTAACTTATACCTCGGCGTATGAGTTAACAACGGTTACCAAAGCTAAACGTTTATTTTTTATAAATCCATATAGCCGGTATAATGGTGTTCAAGTAAATAAAGATTATTGGGCATGGACTGGAGGAGGTTCCACATGGGAAACCAGAGCTACTAGTTGCGGTTATTCATCTTCTTCTCCGGCTCCTGAAAAATGGAGAATCCCAACAAAGAAAGATTTCTCAGAAATTTTCCCAAAGAATGGATACAATTGGGAGGGAACGAATAATCTTTCGACAAACGTGAATGGTAAATTAATAGAATTTAAAGAAATCTCAAGTGTATGTAGGTATGCAATAAGATGGGATATTGAGGTAAATTCTGGTAAGAAAGTGTTGGTCATCAAAGCAATGGTCGTGCCGGATGAATTTAATGATTTAACTAAACTTCCGTGGACAAATACCAATGTTCGCAAAAGAATATTTCCGGCAACTGGCGCTATTGAAGCGTATACTAGAACTCATACGAATTCGCAGTATACAGATTTGACAGTTGTTAGGCCAATGCCATTTGGAAACTGGAATGTAAAATTGGAAGCTTATCCGAATGAAGTGAATGCAAGATATTGGGCGGTTCAATATTTAAATATACATGATGCCGGTAAAACCCAAGAAGGAGCATATTGGGTTAGTGACGATACATTTATATTTAGATTCAGGAATAATGATGGCACATTTGGACCTGCCAATACCAATTCATTTATTGGTAGCTCTGATCAGCCTACAAGTAACGCATTTGCTATTAGATGTGTTAAGGATGAATGAGTTAAGTGTATGATATACTTAATGACTATAAATATATAATTCACAAGGAGGGGGAGGGGTTGCCCTTCCCCTCCTTGTGAAGGAAGATAACTACTGTTGGTGAGAGGAATGCGTAAGATAACTGTTTTGGGTGGCTTGATGACGCTTGCTGTGGCCGTGTCGGCGATGTCGGCGCCCCGGGCTTTTGCCGTCTGTGGCGGCAATGTGTCGGCCGGGGGTGATGGCGATGTCGCCGTCGTGGCGGAGCCGAAGCGATATGTCGGCGGTGGCTCGGAGATTATCGGGCGGTTCGACAGGAGGTTCGCGGCTCTCGACAGCCTTATCTTCGGAGGGGCTGCCCGCGAGCGTCTCTCGACGCGGGGAGCGGCCGACGCACTCGATGTGGACAGCACTCCGGCGGTGTCGGCGCAGCTCGACGCGGCGCTGCGCGCCAATACCCTCGACAAGATCAGGGAGGGTAACGGCAAGACGGGTCTCGAGATCACGGGACAGACCTATTACCGGCTGAAAGGTAACGGCGGATATGAGGACGAGACGGGCGAGGGTCACTACCGCGCGAAGTTTCAGGCCGAGCTCCGCTGGTATATCTTCCAGAGCTCGCTGTTGGGTCAGGGGGGTCGCCGCCGCGTGGCGGCCTTGGAGGAGGAGATAGCCCGCGCCGGATATGAGAAGGAGCGCACGGACATCTACGACTTCCGCCTGAAGCATCTCATAACGGAGCATTACGACAGTCTGCTGGCGGGAGTGCTCCGTCACCGTGTGGCGTTGCTGCGGCTTCTCGACGAGGCGCAGAACTATCTTCTGACCAACGAGAATATAAGCAGCGACGAACTCGTGCGCACGCTCAACGAGCGCATGGACGCCGAGAGGAAGCTCTCGGAGATTGAAAGGGAATGGCCCGCGGCGCTGACGCTTCGTGGTGTCGAGGCCACGACGGTGAGGATCGACTCGGCGGCGCTGGTGGCGCACGTGGCCTCCTCGCAGGGTGACATGCGGCTGCTGGAGCTCCGCATGGAGCTGCTCACGGAGAGGGAGAGGAACGTGAAATGGTGGGAGGATTTCCGGCTGGCGCCTTTCCTGCGCTATGCGCGCTATTTCCGTTCGGGACTGCCGGACTCGTATAATGTGGACGCGGGGGTGACTTTCACCATACCTATCAATTCCGTGCAGCGTCACCGCCGGCAGACGCTCCGCGGGGAGCGGGCCGTGCTGGAGGCTGAGCGCGAGCGCCTGGGGCGCCGCGTGGCCGACAAGACGGCGCTGGTGGTGGCTGAGACGGCGAAGCTCGACAGGGCTTCGCGCAGCGAGGTGGCGAGGGCCGCGGAGCTGCGGGGGTATCTCGCGCGGAGGGTCGAGGCTTACGGCCGCACGGAGGGTGAGCACAACCGTCTGGCCCGCGCCAGGGAATACGGGATGTATCTCGCCTGCCTGGAGCGGCTGATCGAATATCAGTATCGCCGCGATTGCCTGCTGGCCGACCTGCAGGCATTGCTGCCGGGCGAGAGCGTGATGAGGTTTTGTCAATTTTCGAAGCTATGATTTCACGCAGAGGATTGTGTTTGGACGGGATTGGAAACCTCATGCAGAGGATTGTGTTTGGACGGGTTGGAAACCTCATGCAGAGGATTGTGTTTGGACGGGTTGGAAACCTCACGCAGAGGCGCAGAGGGCTCGCAGAGATTTTTTGGTTGGAGAGTTTACCGTCAACTGTCAACTCTCAACCCTCAACTGTCAACTCTCAACTCTCAACTCTCCACCCTCAACCCTCAACTCTCAACTCTCAACTCTCCACCCTCAACTCTCAACTCTCCACCCTCAACTCTCAACCCTCAACTCTCCACCCTCAACTCTCCACCCTTTAACCTTTAACCATTAACACTTTAACCTTTAAAGAACGTTTAAATTAGCATTAGACAGTGAAGAATTTCACATACCGCTCGTTTGAAGAGAAGGAGAACATAGAGGAGATCCTCAAGCGTCGCAAGCGCAAGGTCAACCGGCAGCAGATAGTGTCGGTGGCCATACTTGTGGCCATACTCGCGGCGCTGGCTCTCTACATAGGCCACCACGTATATTATACGGAACTCGACGGCTATGTGCACGTCGACACCAACAAGGTGCGCACGCCCTTCGACATTTATCTCGACAGCGTGTATGTACACACCGGCGACCTGGTGACCCCGGGCGACACACTTTATTCCTATTACATGCTCGACCTTCTGGTCAACAGTGTGAATCCTGACGACGAGCCGCCGATGGTGGCTGTGAGCCGCAACTACAAGCTGCAATATGAGACGGCGCGGCAGCAGATCGAGGTGATGAAGGTGCGCATAGCCGAGCTGCGCAAGCAGATAGCGGCTGAAGACCGCGACATTGCCTTAGGACTGAGCAGCAACTCCCACAAGCTCGACCTGCAGCGGGAGCTGAGCGAGGCCGTGGCGCGCCTGAAGGCCCTGCAAGGGGAATTGGGGGCGTTGCGGCGCACGCGCGACGAGACCCGCGTGGTGTTTCAGCGCCGGCGCATGGCCAACGACAGCACGCTGGTGCCTCAGATCTACGACGACGCCCGCGCCGCCTCCATGCGGAGGGCCGTGTCTTACCGTCTGGCCAGCGACTCCTCGATCATCACCGACGTGAAGGCCCCCATCCACATGATCTTCTTCAAGGAGGAGGAGATCATGACCAAGCAGCACCTCAACCTGGAGGCCAACAACCTGAAGGTGGTGGCATATGTGCCCGTCGACAAGATGGACAAGGTGACCAACAACTCGCGGGCCGAGGTGGTGGTCAACGACGACGTGAGCTTCAGGGCCTCCGTCAGCGTGCTGGGCACGCGCACGGAGATGATCCCCGAGAACCTGAGGAGCTATTTCTCGAAGAAGAACACGGCGGTGATAGCGATCTTCAACCTCGACAAGGGGCAGACCGTGCCCCTGTGGGCACTCGCCTCGGGTATGCCGGTGGCCGTGAGGATCAAGAATTTCCATATCTTCGAGGATGAGGCCGATACCGCGCGCCGCCGCCCCGACTACTACTGGTTCACCACCGGAAAGGGGATGATGACCGAGAAGAAGGGGGGGCACCTCGTGCCGATGAGCGACACCCTCAGGACAAAAACAAAGGAGAAGAGAGATGAAAGAAGCAAATGACGCACCCTACCATATAGTGACCAACCGCAACCAGCACCGCATACTGGTGGTCAACGAGCCGGTCAACGTAGACGGAATCCCGGAGCTTCATTTCGAGGATTTCGACGCGATCTTCATCAACGTGATCGACAGCGTGATGGACCGCAACATGCTCGCCATACGCCTGGCGTCGCCGCTGCTCTCGGAGAAGTGCCGTTTCAAGCCGTGCTTCGTGACGCGCCGCCTCACGGGGTGGCTCGGGAAGACGGAGGTGATCGTCGACGGTTACGCCACCTCCCCCTCCGACAACTCCATGGCGCGCACCATAGAGGATATCTACGCGAATATGCGCCGGCAGAACTTCCTGCTGGGCACGCCCCCGGTGGTGACGCACGCAGAGGAGGTGGTGAGGCTCTGCCGCTTCGCCATATCCCGGGGGCGTTACACCTTCTCGTCGCAGCCCACTCCGGGGCTGAGCGAGGGCTACATGGCCCTCTACTACTACACGCTCTGGTTCGCAGGGCAGCAGACCATACAGGCCGAGGAGCGCGAGTTCTTCCACAGCCAGCTGCTGCGCCTGGGCTACATACGGCGCACCCGCTTCATCGACCGCATCCACGTATGCCCGATCTGCAACAGCAGCCACCTGCTCTTCTTCGAGACCTGCCCGAAATGCGGGAGCTCCGAGGTGGATGAGGAGCCGGTGATCCATCATTTCCGCTGCGCCAACGTCTCTCCGGAGCACACCTACATGAGCGACGGAGAGCTCCGCTGCCCCAAATGTCACCATCTGCTGCGGCACATCGGGGTGGACTACGACCGCCCCTCGTCGGTCTACACATGCCGGCAGTGCTACAACACGTTCATGTATCCCGCCATGAGGGTGCTCTGCACCAACAACCGCCGCTCCTGGCGTCCCGACGAGCTCAAGCCGGTAGACGTGGAGGAATACGAGTTCACGCCGGAGGGTATCAAGGCCTTCGCGAGCAACGAGGTGGAGCGGACGCTCAACCACACGGGCTTCTACGGTTATTCGTCGATGACCGACTTCATAGCCTATCTGCGCCAGTTCACGGGGCCCGACATCCTGGGGGAGGCCATGGTGATCGTCGGGCGCTTCTATATCTTCGACCCGGCGCTCGACGAGGTGACGGAGCGAGACGCCGTGCCCCCGGTCGTGCAGACCCTCCAGCGCTTCTTCAACTACAAGCAGGCCATGTGGGGCAACAATTATTATTTCCTCTGCCGCGTGCCCGACGGGGAGGTGGCCAAGGCGCTGGCCGACATGGAGTTTGAGATAAAGGAGCAGCTGCGCGACTACCAGGAGCTTCACCGCGGCTTCCAGTTTGAGATGGTCGACACCTACGTCTATCATCCGGGCGACGATGTGGAGCAGTTCATAAAACGGATAGAGGAGGAGAGGGAATGACAGACTACGTGTTCGGCATAATCGACGGCATCATAGCGTGCTTCACGGCCAACCTGTCGTGGGACTATCTGGTGACCACCTACTGGTTTCTTCTCTTCGTGGAGTTTCCGCGCTATTACCTGACCGACATCGTGGCCGTGGCGCGCTACGGCGCGACGTGGCGCGGACGCGTACGGCGCGAGGCGGAGGCCCGGCGCGCCCTCTATGTGGAGCGTCCGCTGGTCACGATCATGGCCCCCGGCAAGAACGAGGGTAAGAACCTCTACCATCTCATAGAGTCGCTGCGGGAACAGACCTACAGCAACTTCGAGCTCCTGATCATCGACGACGGCTCTGACGACGCCACCCCCCTGATCTGCGCCGACCTTCAGCGCGCGGGGTTCATCGACGGCTTCTTCCGCATGAAAGACCGCGGAGGGAAGGCCTCGGCGGCCAACTGCGGGCTGGAGCACGCCCGGGGGAAATATCTGGTGCACATCGACGCCGACTCCTCGCTCGACCGCGACGCCATAGAGCAGATCCTCATACCCTTCTACATGGACCGCGACGTGAGGGGTGTGGGGGGCTGCATAAAGGTGCGCAACGCCGACGACTCCATGTGCTCCTCGATGCAGGCGCTGGAATACCTGCGCACCATCCAGATCGGGCGCATGGCCACCGACATGCTGGGCATCTTCCATATCATCTCGGGGGCCTTCGGGGCCTTCGAGACGGAGACCCTCCGCCAGCTGGGGGGCTGGGACATAGGCCCGGGGCTCGACGGCGACATCACGCAGAAGATCCGCAAGGCGGGCTACAAGGTGAGGTTCGCCAACAAGGCCGTGTGCCTGACGAGCGTGCCCGTGAAATGGAGCAAGCTCTTCAAGCAGAGGCTGAGATGGTCGAAGTCGCTGATACGCTTCCGCGTGCGCAAGCACCGCGACATCTTCTGGAGCAACCGCAACTTCTCCTTCTCCAACATGATCTCCAACCTGGACTGCATCATCTACGACTGCGTCTTCAACTACATATGGCTCTTCTACATCATCACGCTCTTCCTGAGCAACGCCGACCGTATCGCCGACATCATCATCGTGGGCTGGCTCATACGTCTCTCCTTCTCGATCATGGCGTTCGTGGCGATGCAGGTGGTGTCGGAACGCTCGCGGCAGGAGCGCCGCCTGGGCGCGCTGCTGCTGTTCCACACACTCTACATGGGCTATTTCCTGAGGGTGGCGCGCCTGGCGGGCCACACCGCGGAGATCTTCTTCCGCACCTCATACCGCGACAAATGGAACCCGGAGAAGACCTCGGCCGTAGCGCTCGCCGAGGGATTATGAATCATAAACCGCAAGGAATTGCGACTTAACAAGGAACTGAACTGACAATGGACCTCAACTGCCGGAACAACCGGAACGAAAGGATAGGGATAATAGGACTGGGATATGTGGGCCTGCCGCTGGCCTGCCTGTTCGCCACGCGATATGACGTGACGGGCTTCGACATATCGGCGCGAAGGCTGCGGGAGATCAACGGCCACTACGACTCCACGAAGGAGGTGACGCCCGCGGAGCTCCGCGCCGCCCTCGGCGGGGGCCTGAGGTGCACGGACGACGTGGAGGCCCTGCGCGGCTGCTCGTTCTATATCGTGGCCGTCCCTACACCGGTCAATTCCAGCCACGAGCCCGACCTGCGGGCCCTCCAGCAGGCTTCGGAGACCATCGGCAAGGTTATTTCTCCGGGCGACATCGCCGTCTTCGAGAGCACCGTCTATCCCGGCACCACCGAGGAATTCTGCATCCCGCTGATAGAGAAGGCGTCGGGCCTCGTCTGTGACAGGGATTTCAGCGTGGGGTATTCGCCGGAGCGCGTCAACCCCGGCGACAGGGTGCACACGGTGGCCAATATCTGCAAGATCGTGTCGGGATCGACACCGGAGGCGGCCGACAGGGTCGAGAGGGTCTATTCGTCGGTGGTGAGGGGAGGCACCTACCGCGCCCCCTCCATAAGGGTGGCCGAGGCCGCGAAGATTGTCGAGAACACGCAGCGCGACGTGAACATCGCCTTCATCAACGAGGTGGCGAAAGTGTTCAACGCCCTGGGGATAGACACCGAGGAGGTGCTCGAGGCGGCATCGACGAAATGGAATTTCCTCGACTTCCATCCCGGGCTTGTCGGGGGACATTGCATAAGCGTGGATCCCTACTACCTGATCAGGAAGGCGGAGCTCCACGGAATGCATCCCCGGCTGATGACAGAGGCGCGGAGCGTCAACGAGTCGATGGGCTTCTATCTCGCCGACCAGGTGGTGGAGGCGCTCAACCGGCGCAACATGCCCCTCAACGAGGCACGAATACTCATATTAGGGTTCTCCTTCAAGAAGGACTGCCCCGACATACGCAACACGAAGACCTACGACACCTTCACGAGCCTGCGCCGCTACGGCTCGAAGGTGGTGGCTTATGATCCGGTGGTCGATCTTGAGGGGGTCAGGGCCGAATACGGCGACCTCCCCGTGACGGGAGAGCTGGAGGAGGTCATGGCGGCGGGGCCATACGACGTTGTGGTGCATTGCGTAGACCACAGCTGCTTCGAGACTCTCGACCTGGAGGGGGCCCGTGCGCCGGAGTGTGTGGACTGCGGCATAGTTAATCCGCGGGTTTCGGCCTGCATAAAAAAAAGAGAGACAAGCTTATGAGAACCGCAACCGTCATATTCGCGATCCTTGTATCGCTCTGTCTCCATCCCCCCCACGCGCTCGGCGCGGAGAGGAAGAGGCTCCTTATCATCAACTCATACAACGACGGGGCGCCGTGGGCTCAGGAGATCGTGACCCCGGTGCTCAACGAGATATCCAACCGTAAGGGATTCACGGCCACGGAGGTGGTCTATCTGAACTCCACGCTGATACACAACGCGGCAGACTACGAGAACATGAAGAAAGGCTTCCTGGCGCGCTATGCAGGGAGGAGGCCGGACTATGTGGTGCTGGTGGGGAACTTCTCGTTCACCCTCCGCGACGTGATCGTGGAGCAATGGGGCGATGTGCCGATGCTCCTGATAGCGCAGTCGGACCAATACGGCCCCCTGGATTTCTACTTCACGCACTCCGACGACGACAGCGCGACATGCGCCGGGCTGCGCCCGCTCAGCGAGCTGCAGGGGAAGTATGACTTCACGCTCGTGCATGCCCCCAACCTCTACAAGGAGACGATAGGGATGATGAAGCAGATGTTTCCCGACATGAGGCGGCTGGTGTTCGTGGCCGACGCGCTCTATCTCAACCGCCACCTGAGCCACCAGATAAAGGATTACCTCGCGGAGGAATATCCCGGCATGGAATATGAATGGCTTGTGGCGAGCGACGAAAACGGGAAACTGCTGCAGCAGTATCTCAGCAACAACGACCCCGCGACGGGGCTGTTGCTCTCCACCTGGTTTTTCGAGCGCATCACGATCCACGGCTATCCTCAGCTGATAGCCGGGGAGGCGCGCATGATAACGGGGGGACGCCGCCCCGTGTTCGGGCTCCGTTCGGCATATTTCAGCTACGGCATAATGGGGGGCTGCTTCCCCTCGCCCGAGGAGCAGCGCAAAGACATATTCGAGGCACTCGACGACCTCCTGGCCGACAAAGACATGAGGAAGGTGCCCTTCCGGCGTGTGGATACATGGTTCCCGATGGTGAACTATCCCATGCTCGTGCGCGACAGCGTGCCCGTCAGCTCGTGTCCGCCGGGCACGGTCTTCCTCAACCGTCCGGCCACCCCCTGGGAGCAATACCGCTTCCACTTCATCGCGATGGGGGCTATACTGCTTCTGGCGGCGGGCATCGTGACCTTCAAGATCATCTATCAGAAGAAACGGATAGAGATGCTCCGCGCCCGCGACTGCCTGGTGGGGAAGATGCCGATCGGCTACTCTCAGGCGACAGTGCGCCGCGACAGCGGCGGGAACGTGACGGATGTGGACTATCACGGCTACAACGACATGTTCACCAATCTTCTGCTCTGCAACTCCCTCCCCGGGAAGCCCTCGAAACTCTTCGACAACCGTATGATCTCGGCGTTTGTGGAGAAACTGCTGCGCGAGCGGCGGATAGTGCGCTTCTCCCATCATTTTGAGAAGAGCGACACCGATTACGAGTTTATGGCCAGCATCAACGACGATGACAAGGGGAAGGACGGCGAGCTCGACATATTCGCCGTAGACATCACCGACCAGAAGAGGAAGGAGGCGATGCTTATAGAGGCGCGGGAGAAAGCCACGGAGTCAGACCGGCTGAAGATGGCTTTCCTTGCCAACATGAGCCACGAGATACGCACGCCGCTCAACGCGATAGTGGGCTTCTCGAGGCTCCTTATAAAGACCGACAATGCGGCGAAGCGCGAGCGCTTCGTCAATCTCATAGAACTCAACAACGAGCTGCTGCTCAAGATCATCGGCGACGTGCTCGACACGGCGAAAGTGGAGTCGAACACGCTTGAGGTCAACATCGCCCCCGTGGATCTCAACAAGCTGCTGGAGACCGTGGAGGGGACCGTGAGGATGCGTCTGCCTCGGCAGGTGGCGCTCAACATGGTGGCCGGCGCGCCGGAATGTGTGGTCGACACAGACCAGGAGCGCGTGAGCCAGGTGCTCATCAACCTGCTGACGAACGCCATCAAGTTCACGCCCAGGGGGAGCATCACGTTCGGCTACGAGGTCAGAGATAAGGAGGTGTATCTTTTCGTGCGCGACACCGGAAAGGGGATCGCGCACGAGGACATAGACAAACTGTTCGAGCGGTTTACGAAACTCGACAATTTCGTGCAGGGCACAGGTCTGGGACTCTCCATAAGCAAGAGCATCGTGGAGAAGCTCGGAGGAGAGATCGGCGCGGAATCGAGGGGACCCGGCCGGGGATCCCTGTTCTGGTTCACCCTCCCGCTCGGAAGGCGACAGGATTGAAGATATTTATTAAGAAACGCTCTAAAGAATAATATATCATGGCATTGAATCTTGAAGCGGTGTTACGGCATGTGAAGGCCTATGTGGCCGTGGCAGACCGCAGACATGAGATAGTATATCGCAACCGCCGAGGCACCGAGGAGGTCGTGGAGACCGATCCGGCAGTGGTGCGGAGCATAGAGGAGGGGATAGCCGCCGGGGCCGGCTTCGGCCCGCTGACGGTGAGTGCCCCGGCCGGCGCTGCGCCGGCATCCTACAGAGTGGAGGGGGAGTATCTGCCCGAGGGACTGATGGTTGTCACCGCGATGGAGGCCGGAACAGTCGCCTCCGGGGCCGACAATCTGCCGTATATCGCCAACATGAGCCATGAGATACGGACTCCCGTGAATGCGATAGCGGGCTTCTCGCGGCTTCTTGCGGAGACCGGCGATGAGGAGAAGAAGAGGAGATATGTGGCCCAGATAGAGACCAACACCCGTCTGCTGATGCAGCTTGTGGACGATGTGCTCGACATGGCTAAGATGACGGAGGGGGAGCTGAAGTTCCGCGACAGGGAGACAGACCTCAACGAGCTTCTGCTGTCGGTGGACAGCACCGTCCGCTTCCGGGTGCAGCCCCGCACGATGCTCAATGCGGTGATGGGGGCTGCCGAATGCCGCATATCGACCGACCCCGAGCGCCTCAGCCAGGTGCTCATCAACCTGCTGACGAACGCCATCAAGTTCACTTCGCGCGGCAGCATCACATTCGGCTACGAGCTATGGCCCGATTCGATCTATTTCTTCGTGAAAGACACGGGTATGGGGATCGCCCCCGAGAAACAGCCCCTGCTTTTCAAGCGCTTCTCGAAGCAGAACGACCGCGAGGAGGGTACGGGGCTGGGCCTCTCGATATGCAAGGAGATCGTGGAGCGTTTCGGCGGGGAGATCGGCGTGGAATCGGCGGGAATAGGGAAGGGGTCGCTCTTCTGGTTCACGATCCCGGCCACTCCGCTCGAGGGTGGCGACACCGACACGGATGGAGCCGTCGCGCCCCCCGCGCCGGCTCCTATGCACAGGGAACGCAAGACCCTGCTCGTGGCGGAAGACAACGAGAGCAACTATTTCCTGATATCATCGATGCTTGAGGATGACTACAACCTCCTTCATGCCTGGAACGGACGCGAGGCTGTGGAGATATATGAGGAGAAGCGGCCCGACCTGATACTGATGGACATCAACATGCCGTTGATGGACGGCTACGAGGCCACGAGGCGCATACGCCAGGTGTCGGAGACTGTGCCGGTGATAGCCGTGACAGCCTATGCCTTCGCCTCCGACCGCACGCGCATAATGGAGAACGGTTTCAACAGCTATGTGTCGAAACCGGTCAACGCCGAGCGCCTGGAGAGCGAGATCAAGCGGTTGCTTAAATGAATTGCAAAAATACAGAAGTTAGAATATGGCAGCATAAGTCAGCTGCCGGCTGCGGGAGATGTCGTGAGACATTGAATGCGGTTTTATGACAGTAGTAAGTAAATTTTGGGCATTAAATTCTATGAAGAGGCGGCATCTCCCGAGGGGGATGCCGCCTTGATTTCATGAGCGCGGGGTCAGGCTCCTTTTGAGAGGCAGCGGTTTATCTCGCTGAGGAGGAGGGAGGCGTCGATGGGTTTGCTGATGAAACTGTCGAAGCCGTTCTCACGCATGCGTGTGGCGTCGCTGGAGAACGCGTATGCCGTCACGGCGATGACGGGCACGGTCTGCGATTTCCCGCGGATTATCTTGGTTGCCTCGTAGCCGTCCATGCGTGGCATGTTGATGTCCATGAGCACAAGGTCGGGGTTCACCTCCTCGAAAAGGTCGACCGCCTCGCATCCGTCGGCGGCATGCACGAGATTGAAGCTCTCTTCCAGGATTGTGGCGTATAGAAGATAGTTCGTCTCATTGTCTTCCGCCACAAGCAGGGTGGGACATGTGTGCGACTGGGCGGTGCGGATCTTCAGTCCGGCCATGCGCGGGACTGGATTCTCATCGGCAAGGGAATCTCCGAGAGTATCGCCGTTGTCGTTTTTAGGGTCGTTCCGGTCGGGAAATGGAGTCTCTTCCCATGATTCGAAAGTGATCGTCTTGTCTATCATATATGATATTGTTTTTAGGTTTTATCAGAGTTTTTCACCGGTCGGGCGTATAGGAAGCGTGAACCAGAAGAGAGTGCCGGAGCCGGGTGAGGACTCGACGCCGATTTCCCCTCCCAGCCGTTCCACGATGCTTTTGCATATGGAGAGCCCGAGGCCGTTGCCCTGCGTGAATTTGTCGAGTTTCGTGAAGCGAGTGAAGAGACGCGGCAGATCCTCGGGGGATATGCCTTTCCCGGTGTCGCGCACATAGAAACGTATGTCGTTGGCGCGCACGTCGTAGCCGAAGGTTATGCTCCCCTCGGTAGTGAATTTGGAGGCATTGGACAGCAGGTTGGCGAGCACCTGGTTTAGCCGGTCGGGATCGGTCTCTATCAGGAGTTCCTCTCTCCCCGGGCGGCATTCGAGCGTCACACCCTCGGGCACCCGGAGCGCCGCGGTGCCCTCGATGTCGGCGAGCAGGGCATTCAGCTCCACGGGACGGTAGATGAACTCGAGGGTGTTCGATTCGATCTTGGCCACGTCGAGCACGTCGTTGATGAGTTTCAGCAGCAGCTGGTTGTTGGTGTGGATTATGTTGACGAACCGCGCTCTCCTGGCCGGGTCGGAAGTGTTGCACAGTATGTCGGAGAATCCGACAATGGCATTCAGCGGGGTGCGGATCTCATGGCTCATGTTGGCCAGGAAGGCGAGTTTGAGGCGGTCGGATTCCTCGGCTTTTTCCGTTGCCTTAATCAGCATCGCCTCCTTTCGCTTGAGCTCCGTGATGTCGACCGCGAAGACGTCGACGGCCTCTCCGCAGCCGCTTTCACGCGCGGAGGGGTCATGGATGAGAAAGAACTCATAGAATATGCCCGAATCGTGGAAATCGTAGGTGAAGCGTATGGCCCCTTTCCTTAAAGCCTCGCGGAAGTGTTCTGCGGAGATCAGGGGGGTGTCGGGCGATTTGTCGGCCATCATCGAGAGGAGGCGTCCGAATCCGTCGTTGCAGAGAGTGTAGTCGGTGGAGGAAATGCCGCGTAAACCGTCGACCGACACTATCGCGCGGCTGTAGGCCACGGGCATCCCCTTTATCAGGCGGTCGCGCATGCCGAGCATCCTGCGAGTGCGACGGTTGCCGACGGCAATGGCGGCCACAAGGGCAATCAAGGCCACGAAGGCCACTCCGCAGGCTATTATAAGCATCCAGTATTGCTCCCAGAGGGTCTCGGGGCGGTCGATGAACCGGGTGCCCGGCGGACATATGTCGGGAGAGTAGCCGTCTTTCTCAAGCACGGGGTAGTTGACCACAGGGTATGCTTCCTTCACAGTGCGCACCGGCACTTTCCGGAGGTCGTGGCCGGCGAGCATCTCCATTATCGCGCGGCGGGCGTAATGCCATGAGCGCTCAGGCGACACGAAGACGCCTCCCAGGATGCCATAGTCAAGATAGGAATACCGAAGCCCGAACACAGGGCGCGTGATTCCGGAGATCATGCGCGCCTCCCCGGCTATGAGCTGCGGATAACCGTGCACATTCTGTTTCTCGTAGAACCAGGTGGAGAGGAGAAGTCCTGTGGATGGATCCTCGCTGTCGAGATATTGCTTGAGGCGGCGTCCGTTTTCCTCGCTCCCCACAAGCCATTCGTAGTCCATGCCGGGATATTCGGCGTTGATGTATGACTCGATGTCGCGGCTCAGCGCGCGGTTGACGTAGAGCGGGTCGGCGATGAAGACGAGCCTGCGCATGCCGGGAAACATGTGGCGCATCATGTCTACTGTCTCGCGGTATTTGTTGGGACAGACCACCATCGTGAAGTTGTAGCTGTCGCGCAGGGTGCTGATAGGAGTCATCTCCGGCCTTACGGTGTCGGCGCTCTCTTCCGGATGCGTGAAATAGTAGTCCATGTCGCCGAGGCTGTCAGACATGGATATGAGCACCATAGGGAGATCGCCCCAGTTCTCCACGAATCTGTCGCGCAGGGTGAATGCGAAGTTGCCGATAAGCACGAGATAGTCGGGATGGCGGTTGGCAAGTGTCCTGAACAGACCCTTGGCCATATCCTCATAGTCTTCCGCATTGTGTATTGTCGTGCAGTTGAGATGTATGGTCTCAATTGTGGCAACCCCGCGACGGGAGGATACCTCCTGAAGTATGCGTGTCACGAAATCCTGCGCCCAAGGCGCCCCCTCGTTGTATGAATTTATGATGACAAGCCTCTTCCCCGCTTTGCCTTCATCTGCGCTCAGGGGTATAGCCGGCATGATGACGCATATCAATGCCAAAAGGAGTCTCATGAGTGTATCGACTTTCATATGGTGGCTATCAGTTCGGTTCGTGTAGTGGATATAATTCTTTTATAACGGAGTTTTATGTTTTATATTGTGGAGCACGGTCGTTTTGTGGGTTTCCGGTAGCGTATAAACAGAAGACCCCGCCTCGTGGCGGGGTCTCGGTGAGGCGTGACGGTGAAGGTCGCGCCCCGGTATTCGTGGCGGTTGTATGTCGGGATCAGAATTCGTAGACCACGGTGGTGACCGACGCGGGGTCGACGAAGACCTTGTCGGCGGTGTTGAAACGCTCCTGCCTCAAGGTCTTGTCGGCTGTGGTGGTATAGGTGTAGACAGCCTTCGCGCCCGAGGGGAGGGGCATGTCGAGATTTACGCCTCTCTGTTTGTCATAATTGGTGATTACAAGCACCAGACGGCTGCCGTCGGGGGCCACATAGGCTGTGCCGAAGAAGTCTTTGCTCTCCTTGAGGGTAAGGTCGCAGCGCTTGTAGCCCGGGCGTACGAAAAGGCTGTAGTTGCCGAGCACCCAGAGGTTGGGGGTGGCCTCGATCGAGCCTCCCGAGGTGAAGTCGTTGATGTAGTTGCCTCCCGAGGGGGTGGTCTTTATCAGCTCGAAACGGTTTTTCTGGCCCCAGCGTTCCACCGACATGGCTGTCCAGTAGGACCACGATGTGCAGCCTGCCATGGTAATGTCGTTGTGGATGATGCGCGACATGTACTGGGCTATGTCGAATTCCGACACCTGGTCGTAGGTGCCGCCGAGTTCGGAAGGTTCCTTGTCGAGCATCGACCATTCCGTCTGCCATACGGCTATTCCGCGGGCATCGGCGGCGGTCTTGACGTTGCGGCGCACATTCCGCATCTCGTTCCAGTTGTCGAAAGTCCAGTAGCTGTGCCCTCCGATATGGCGTGCTATGTGCTTGAGGTCGCCGACATAAGCTTCTGACGTGGGATTGAAGAAAGCGTCGATAGTGTTCTTGCGCCCCTTCTCTCCGGAATAGGTCGCGGTCCAGTCGGCGGTCTCTCCGAGCGATATGAATGTGTTGAGCCCACGGGAGTCAAGCGCTTTGTCGAGTTCGCGAGCAAGCTGCGCCACCTGTGTGTTCTGCCAGCCCGATCCCTCCTGCGCCGTGCCGTCCCAGTCATACTGGGGCTCGTTGACGGGGGAGATATGGGTGATCTTGTAGCCCTCCTCAGAGAAGTGGGCGGCTACCTCCGCCATATATGCGGCATAGTCATCATAGCAGTCGTCCTTGAGGTTGGATTGCCCCTTGGAGTCGGAGCGGCCCTGGCCGTTTTTGGTATACTGCACGAGAGGGGAGTTGCTGAAAAGCACGAAACTCTCTACTCCGTTGTTTTTCGCCTGCTCCATAAACCATCGCTGACCGGCGCATTTGGTCCAGTCGTAGTTGCCGCCTGTCGCCAGGAATGCCTCCGCGCGGTTGTTGGCATTGTCGCTGTCTATTCCTCCGCCGCCGGGGGCGTCGGCTGTGCCCGCGCCGAGATTGACGCGCCACATCGAGAGGCCGATCCCCTGGGGCTTGCCTCCGGAGATTTTCTGCGAGAAGAGCCAGTTGGCTATCTGCAGGCGGCTTGAGCTCCAGTACTGTCCAATCCAGTTGGGGAGCCAGCAGTCGGAGGCGCCGAATCCCTCCATCTCCTGATAGGTCTTCGAGGGGTCGACGCTTATCTGCTGTGTGGCGAGTGTGAATGCCGGTTTGGGCGACACGACGGCGTCAGGATCGACAGGAGTCTCCGGCTTGTCAGGCTCATCGCCTCCGGCCGGGCGTTTGGTGGATTCTCCGGGATCATCGCTGCCGCAGGCGCACAGGGAGAGGGCTATGGCGCCGCAAAGTAGGAATTTGTTGAATTTCATTTTATGGATGTTTTGGGGGTTGGAGAGGAAGATAGGAAAATCATGTAGTCGGCTGATGATTGAAAAAAGAGGGAGGCCGACAGGGATTCATTCAGGGCCTCCCTCTTTGATAACGTGATATCCTATCAGTAAATGTCCGCGTTTTGAATGATTACGGTTTTTTAAGGAATCTTGCAGGAGCCATCGCGGAGGCTCCTGCCGATATCCTGTCAATATCCGGGATTCTGGACGATGGCGCCGTTGGAGTGTTGCACCTCATACTGGGGGATAGGCCAGAGGAGGTCGCGGCTCTCGGAGAAGCGGGTGCCTTTCGAAGAAGGCTCGCCCTGATTCCATTTCTCATACATATCGGCATTGTCGCCGGTATTGTATCTCACGAAAGATCCGTCGGGGCCGAAGACGTTGCTCATCATCTTCTTGCCGTTCTCGCAGTCCCAGCGGCGCAGGTCGTAGAGACGGCACTGCTCGTGGGCGAGCTCCAGACGGCGCTCCGCGCGCACGGCATCGCGGAGGGCGGTGCCTGTGGAGGTGACGGGAGCGAGGCCAACACGTGCGCGCACCTCATTGAGGGCCGACTGGGCGTTGGCGTTGTCGCCGGTCTCGGCACATGCCTCGGCATACATCAGCAGCACGTCGGCATAGCGGAGCACACGGTGGTTGAGGGGTATCTTATCGATATTGTAGATCTCGGGACGGTCCTCAAGCGGAAGGAAATATTTGCGGATGATACGCGCTGACTTGTGCTGCGAGGGGTCGATGATATAGGTCGTGTTGTAGGTCTCGTCAGTCCAGCCGAAATCCTCCTTGAATCCCTCGAACTTGGCGTCAGTGATCTTGCAGACAGCCGAGTTGTTGTCGATGAATTTCTGGAAATCGTTCTCGCCGGCTATTTCCGTGCATGCGGTCTTGATGATAGTCCAGCGGAGACGCTCCGTGTCGCCTGCGGCGATGAAGGCGTTCTCAAGATCGGAGGTGGGCTGTCCCCACGACCAACCGTCGCCCACGCCGTTGCGGCATCCGGTCACGACAGTCAGCGCGCCGCCGAGGGCATACTGGTCGCCACCATACATCTGCTGCACCTCGAAGATCGACTCCTTACTGTTGTTGTATTTCACGCTCCAGACATCTCCGAAGTTGGGGAGAAGTTCATACTCCCCTTCGTCGATGAGTGTCTTGAGAGTGGCCTTGGCCTCCTCCCATTTACCCTGGTAGAGCTGAGCCTTCCCGAGGATGCCGAGAGCGGCTCCGCGTGTGGCGCGCCCCATGTCGGACGCGGCGTAGGCGCTGCGCTGGGGAAGCACGGCTGCCACAGCCGTGAGCTCATCCTCGATGAACTTGTAGCACTCCTCCGCGGAGCTTCTCTCTATCCCTTCGGTGGAGCCTGTGAAGTCTGTGACGAGAGGCACCCCGCCGAAGTTGCGGACAAGGTCGAAATAGAAGAAGGCGCGCAGGAAGCGGACCTCGGCGAGACGCTGGTCGCGCAGTGTCTCGTCCATGGGGGCGGAGGGTATGCGGGCTATTCCTATGTTGCAGGTGGTGATACCCTGATAGCGTGCGCCCCAGAAGTTCTGGATGATTCCGTTTGTCGGAGCGTTGGGCATGAAGTGTGTTATGTCCTGATAGCCGTCGTCCTGGGTGGTGTTGCCGTCCCAGAGGTCGTCGGTGGTCATGTCGGAGAGGAGCCATGTGTTGTAGATCTGCCACCAACCGCCACCTTTGGCGATTTCGTAATAGCATCCTCCCACGTAGGAGTTGACTTCGTCGGCGCTCCCGAAATAAGTGTCGAGGTTCTCTGTGCCGCGGATCTCCTCGGTGAGGAAATCGTCGCACGAGGCCATTGTGGTCAGCGCTGCGGCAGCTGCGAGTGTATATATCAGTTTTTTCATTGTGTCAGTCAGAATTTAGAATTTGAGGTCTACGCCGAAAAGGAATGTCTTGGGCGTTGGATAGTTACTGCGGTCTATGCCGGTCTCGATGGCGCCGCCGTCGTAGAAGGGACGCTCAGGATCCATGCCGGAGTATCCGGTGATGGTGAACAGGTTCTGTGCCGAGAAATAGACGCGGAGGTTGATGTCGCCCATTATGCTTGCCGGGAGAGTGTAGCCCAGGGTCATGAGCTTGCAGCGCATGTAGCTGCCGTCTTCCACGAAGAAACTCGACACGCGGGTGTAGTTCTGGTTGAGGTCGTTGTACGACAGACGCGGTATGTCGTTGGTCGAGCCTTCTCCGCTCCATGCCTTGGCGAGAGTGCCTGCGTAGACGTTCTGGCCGCTTGCTCCGGAATAGCGGGAGCGCTGCAGGTTGAAGATATCATTGCCGAATGTGCCGTAGAAGTTGGCTGCGAAGTCCCATCCTCTCCAGTTGAGGCCGATGTTGAAGCCGAGCATCAGGTCGGGATAGGGGTTGCCGATATATTTCTTGTCGGAGTCGTTGAGCTGACCGTCGTGGTTGAGGTCGAGGAAGCGGATGTCGCCGGGCTGCGCGTCAGGCTGTATGAGCTTGCCATGCTCGTTGGTGTGGGCGTATACCTCCTCCCAGTTCTGGAAAAGACCGTCGGCCTGATAACCGTAGAAGCGTGAGATGAGACCGCCGTCTTCATTGCGGATGATGCTCTCGGGCATACCGTCGCCGGTCCATACAGGGCCGTCGCCCGAGAAGCGGATCGCCTTGTTGCGCACGCTCGAGAGCTGCAGGCCGAGATCATACCCAAACTCGCCGGCCTTGTCGCGCCATCCGAGAGAGAGCTCCCAGCCACGGGCACGCATCTCGCCGATGTTCTGTGTCAATGCACCCATCCAGGTCGGCAGACCCATGATGAGCTGGCTCTGACGGGCGTAGAGCATGTCGTGCGAGGTCTTCTGATAGAGGTCGAATGTCACGTTCAGACGGTTCTGGAGGAGAGTGAGGTCAAGACCGAAGTCGATATCCTCCACGGTCTCCCATTTCAGGTTGGGGTTGCCGAGCTGTGCCATGATGGTTGAGGGGTAGCGTGTCGGGGTCGTGCCGAACACGTAGTTCACGCCGTTGTTGAGGGTAGACATGAAGAGTCCCGGGTCGATGTTCTGGTTGCCGACCTTACCCCAGCCGAAACGCACTTTCGCGTTGTCGAGCCAGCTCCGTGTGCTCTCCATGAACGCTTCCTCCGACAGACGCCAGGCTACGGAGACAGAGGGGAAAGAAGCCCACTTGTTGCCTTTCGGGAATTTTGAGCTTCCATCGTAACGCATGGATGCGGTCAGATAGTAGCGGCTGTCGTAGTTATACATGATACGTCCGAGAGCCGAGGCCAGGGTCTGATAGGAGGCGCTGCCGGAGGCGAACTGGTCGCCCGTGCCGGCGCTGACCTCATGGAGAAGGTCGCTCATGCCGGGTATGTCCTGACGCGAGGCGTTGGCCCACCAGTTGGCGTAGCGCTCCGCCGTGAAGCCGACCATGGCAGTGAGGTTGTGTTTCTCGGCGAATGTGTCGATATAGGTTGCCGTGTTGTTCCATGTCCAGTTGAGCTGGTCGGAATAGTTGCGGCCCGTGCTGTTTTTAGTATTCTGCTCGAGTGCGTCGATGTGGAATGCGTAGTTGTAGTAGTCGTTGCGCTGATACCATGCGTTCACACCGAACTGTGTGCGCAGCGTGAGCTGCCTGATGGGCTGGATCTGGATGTAGGGGTTCATGAGGAGGGCCATCTTGGTGGTCTTGTTGTCCATACGTGCCAGGGAAGCCGCGGGGTTCCACTCCTGGTTGTTGTAGGAGCGCTCATAGTTGTTCATCGGGTTTGAGGGATCCCATTCGTCCTCGGGGCGGAACACGGGTGTCGTGGGGTCCATGCTGCGGGCCGCGCTGAAGAGGTTGGGGGTGTTCTCCCATTTCTCCATATTGGGGGCCAGGTCGATACCGGCTTTCAGCCAGCTTGTGAAGTTGTATTCGGTGTTGAGGCGCACGTTGAGTTTCTCCCAATAGCCGTAGTCGAACTGGGAGTTGTTCTTGAAATAGCCCACGGAAAGACCATAGACATACTTCTCGTTGCCTCCGCGCACGGAGAGCGAGTAGTTCTGCACGAGAGCCGCGCTGTTGACCACCTCATCCCACCAGTCTGTGCCGTCGACGTCGGCATAGTCCACATAGGGGGAATTCCAGGGAGCGACACGGCCGTCGTTCTCATAGCGCTTGTTGAAAACCTTCTCATATTCGTTGGCACCTGCGATCGAGGGTTTGTCGATATGCTGCCAACCCACGGAAGCGGAGAAGTCGACCGATGTCTTTCCGGCTTTTCCCTTCTTGGTGGTGATGATGATGACACCGTTGGAGGCTCGCGTACCATAGATGGCGGACGCGGAAGCGTCTTTCAGCACCTCCATGCTCTCGATATCGTTGTTGTTGATGAAGTTGATGTTGTTGGAGTTGAGGGGCACACCGTCAACCACGTAGAGGGGGCTGCCGTCGCCCACGGTGGTGACACCGCGCACCATTACCTTCGGAGTGGTGCCCGGGCCGCCGCCTGATGCCACCTGCACGCCGGGCACACGTCCCTGGAGGGCGTCCATGGCGTTTCCGGTCACGATCTCATTGATTTCCGAGCCCTTGATGGTGGAAATCGAGCTGGTAAGGTCGCTTTTCTTGGCCACACCGTAGCCCACCACCACGAGTTCGTCGAGCGATGATGCCGTCTCCGAGAGTTCGGCGTTGATCACGGACTGTCCTTTCACGGGGATTGTAAGCTCCGCGAAGCCCACATAGTTGAAGATGAGAGTCGCTTTTGGATCGACATTATTCAGGGTATAGTTGCCGTCGATGTCGGTGGCTGTGCCCTGATTGGTGCCCTGCACGCGTACGGTGGCTCCGATCAGAGGCTCGCCATCGGCCTTGGAAGTGACCTGTCCGCGGACGGCGATGTTCTGCGCCATGGCCGAGAGGCCTATGAGCGCGAGGCATAAGGTCAGAATGTATTTTTTCATGATTGATGTCTAAATAGTGGAATTATCAAAAGGGAAAGGGCCGGCGGAAAAGCGGGACGCGATCCCGCCGGTCTGAGAAGGTTGTCATTTCTTCGGCACGAGACGCGCGCGTTCTGTATGTGCGTCGAAAATCAGTGTATAGGTGCCGGAAACGGTGACTGTGGTGTTGACCCAGTTGTCAGGAACGAAGTTCTTGCGATAGCCCTCGTCTCCCCAGCTTCCGGTCTGGAAACCGTCGCCTCCGTTGGGATACATGAACTTGTATTCCTCGGGATCCATGTCAAGATATTTGAACTTGAAATAGTCGTCGTTGCTTGCATAGTGAGAGGTGGCCGGAATGTAGTTGCCATAATACATGAACTTGCTCGGATCTTTTGAGTCGTCTACGCGCCATGCCGTGAAGTTCCACCATCCATGTGAGTGCCAGTTGTGGAAAGTGAAGTTCAGATCCTGGGCGCCGTCGAGCTTCCAGTCATCGTAAATGAAGATGTTGGGGTTGGCAGGATCCTGCGTCATGTGGGGCACTTTGTCGGGATTGTCGCCGTTGGGGCCGTTGGTAGGGCCGAACCACCATTCCTGCCACCATATGTCGCCGTCCTTGTCAGGATTTGTCTCCCACCATGTATTGAGGTCGTTCTGGCCGTAATGCATGTGCGACACAGGGTTGATGGCTTCTGCCACAGGATAGGTGGAGAGTTTGTAGGTGCGGTCGAGCGTGTTGACGTCGATCAGATAATACACGCCTGCCTGATCGAGTTTGATGCGACCGACTTCATTCGGATCGTCGCCGAGCATCTCGGGATTGGTGGGATCCGGACCGAAGCAGATAGGGCCGAAGTCAGTCTTCTGCGCGAGGAAGCAGATCTCTGTTCCTGCCTTTTGATTGTAGTAGCGCACGCGATACTTATAGGGCCCTACGTGGTCCATCACCATAGGCACTCCGAAGACATCGCTGTTGAGTTCTGCGGCTGTCGCCACGTCGGCAAGATAGATGGCCGGAAGGTCGGGAAGTTCCGACACGGTGATAACCGAGTTTACCACTGTGGCGTGGGGAGCTTCGTTTGCCTCTCGGTCGTAGGCCGTGATTGTGGCTTTCAGTGTGGCGGCCTCGTTGGGGAGTGCGAGTCTCTCGGAGAACTCCAGACGTCCTGTGCCGTTGCCTTCCACGCGGCGTGGGAAGCCCTCAAGCGACTGCGCGCCTTCCTCTCCGGCTGTGATGTCTTTGAGGTCGATCTCCACATAGTCGATCACACGGTTGTCTTCAGCCGTAAACTGGAGATTGAACGAAGTCGACGGTTTGAGGATCACGGTGATCTCCTTGTCGGGAGCCGCCGAGAAAACCGGATAAGTGAAGTCTCCGTCGAGAGTGACCTTCACTTGCTGGCGGTCCTCGCGTCCGCCGATGTCGGTGGTCACCACATCAATGGTGAAGGCATCACCCGGCTGTGATTCCTGGATCTTGAATTCGTAGTCGAGATCGTAGCTCTTCTGCGGCTCGCCGTAGATGTCGATCAGGTCGATACGTTTGTTGAGATTGAGTTCGTGGCAGACGAGGTCGATCGTTGAGATGCCGTCGTTGTCGGCCAGCTGGCCTTTGACTTTGATGGAACGTCCCGCCTCCGTGCGCTCGTGGACAGACACAAGCTGCACTTCAGGGTTGGCGCCGTCAACGTCTTTCCAGTCATCATCGCTGCAGGAGGAGAGTCCTGCGATCGCCGACAGGCAGATACCTGTCGCGAGACATGTTGAAAACAGTTTCATGCGATTCTAAGATTATTATTGGTTTTAAGTTGATAAATTCGCTGAAAAGGTCTTATTATTAGGTGTGGGGCCGTAGCGCTCGGTGCGGTATCCCGGCCTGACGGTGCAAATTTATATTATAGCGGCGGAGTAGGCTTTTACAAATCAGTCAATGTTGATACACAATTCATGCAATGCATAATTTATGATTGTAATTTTGCGGTCGGTTTACACGGAAAGACTTAATTTTGAACAGGAAAACTTCAAACCAAAACAAAAGGAACCAAGAATACACCTGACCATGAAAGGGAAAATACTCGCTTGCGCGGCGGCCATATTGTTCGGACTGTCAACCTGCGCCGTGTCGGCTTCAGGCCGTCAGGATCTCTCGCTTACCCGTATAGGAGTGGAGAGGGGCCTGAGCAACAACCATGTGGTAGGGATCGTGCAGGATAAGCAAGGATTCATATGGGTGGCCACCGACGAGGGCCTGAACCGGTTCGACGGTCATAATTTCCGCACGTTCTTCAAGGAGGAGCAGTCGGCGCGGGGCAGCATCACCGGCAACGAACTCAACTGCATACTCGATGACCCCAGGCTTCCTGTGCTCTGGATCGGCACGGCGCGGGCCGGGCTCAACGCTTATGACTACGAGAAAGACGAATTCACGGCCTACAGTCATGACCCATCCGACCCTTCGAGCCTCATCACCGACGATGTGACCTATGTGGCGCCCGCGGCCGACGGCGGCATATGGGTGTCGACTTTCTGGAGAGGCATTGACCATCTCGATCCTAAGACAGGGAAGTTCACCCATTTCAATGCCTCCACCGTGAAGGGGATGCCCGATGCCTCGGTGTGGACCATGACCGACGGAGGAGACGGATTCCTTTATGTGGCCCATGAGCATCATGGACTGACGGTGATCGACGTGCGACATATGACGGCACGTAACTTCATGCCTGATCCGAAGAGACAGGATGCGTTGCCCAGTGCCAACATCTCGTGTGTCTATAAGGATTCCATGAGCAACATATGGGTGGGAAGCGACGCCGGCCTCTCCTTGTTCGACTGTGAGGAGGGATCGTTTGTGGATTTCAGCAGATACCATCCTGCCTTGCGCCATAAGGTGAGCGATATGCGCCAGTTCAGCGACAACCGTCTCTGGATAGCCATGGAGAGGGGCGGACTGGCTTCCATGGGACTTGGCGACAGTATCTTTTCCTCTCCTGTGATGGCCGAAGTGACATCGATTCCCTCGGGTAAGGGGAAGGGGATGCTTTCGAGCCCGTCGGTGAGAAGCATATGCCAGGATCGTTACGACAACATATGGGCAGGAACCTGGGGCGGGGGAGTGAACCTGATCTCGGGGAATATGCCGGCGTTCCGGCTCCATGCGGTCAGCCCGGAGATATATGACGGGGGCATGAACTCGGAAAGCAGCGTCTTCACCTTCCTTTTCGACGATGACCACAGGCTCTGGACCGGCAAGGATGTGGGTGGGCTTGAGGTGTATCGCGACGGAATGCTTGAGAGATCATATACCCCGCTTCACGACGGCCTCCCGGGCGATATTGTCCAGTCTTCGTGGAAGTCGCCCGACGGGAGCCTCTGGTTCGGATTTTTCAACGCCGGGGCCGCGCGCTACAATCCGGCTTCCGGTGCGTTCGAGACCATATTCCCGCGCGCTTCCCAGCTTGATGTGCGCGACATCACCGGTCTTCCGGACGGAAAGATGCTCTTCGGCACGAGTCAGGGGATATGGAGCTATGATCCTGCCCGGCGTAAGACGGAAGGCCCCTATGCCATAGGCAACAATCTTGTGCGAACTCTTTTCCCGTTGCCCGGAGGGAGGGTGCTGGCGGGCACTTTCGGCGCCGGACTTGTGATGACCGACAGCCTCTTCCGGGAGATGTGGCATCTTGACGTGACGTCGGGCCTCCCTTCCAATACTGTCAACCATATATTCCGCAGCCGCGACGGATCAATCTATGTGGCCACAGGCGAGGGATTGCTTCAATTCCCGGATATAATCAACTCCCCCAGGAGTTTCCGTGTATACAATAAAGCCTCCGGGCTTGGCAATTCACATGTGGCCGCCATATGTCAGGACAAGGGTGGCAACATCTGGATATCGACCAACGGAGGTATAAGTTGCCTGACCGGCGACAAGATCCTCAATTACTCTCACCGCGACCATATCCCTCTCGGCAATTTCCTTCCCCACAGCTCGGGCAGTGACCCGCAGGGAAATATCTATATGGGCAATATCAGCGGCCTCTGCGTATTCAATCCCGTGAAGGTGCTTGAGCGGCAGCCGCTGCCTCCTGCCGTGGTGACGGAACTGACGATAATGAACGCTTCCGACGATCCGCATGGCGCGCCGGTGACGATACAGCTGTCCGGGAAGAGAGAGGTCAGGCTCAGGCCCTGGCAGAACAGCATAGACATCACATTCACCACGGGCAATTTCGCTATAGCCCGTGAAGTGGAATATGCCTATATGCTTGAAGGCTTCGACAACGACTGGGTCATGGCACGCAACGGCAATACGGCCACGTTCCGCGACCTCCGTGCGGGCGACTATGTATTCAAGGTCAAGACGCGTCTGCGCAATCAGGAGTGGGGAGAATCCGCGGAGGTGAGGATAATCCTGCCTCCCCCTTTCTGGAAGTCGTGGTGGGCGAATATCATATATGTCGTCCTGGCTCTGGCTGTGGTGGGGGTGCTTCTTTATTTCTACCGGAAGCGCGTCAATGCGGAGGCTTTGCTGAAAGCGGAGAAAGAGAGGCATCTCAAGGAAGTCGAGCTCAACGACGAGCGCCTGAGATTCTACACCAACATCACACACGAACTGCGCACCCCGCTTACCCTCATCGTCGGTCCGCTGGAGGATCTTGTCAAGACCGGAAGGCTGCCCGACCGCGAGCGCAGGAGCGTGGAGATGATACACCGGAATGCCGGACGTCTGCTCGACCTTGTCAACCGGATACTGGAGTTCCGGAAGACAGAGACGCAGAACCGCCGGTTGTGTGTGCGTCGCGGCAACATAGCTGCCACTGTCTATGAGGTGGCCTTGAAATACAAGGAGCTTAACCGCAACCAGGGTGTGAGCGTCAATGTGTCTGCTGAATCGGGCGAGATAGAGGCCTACTACGACAAAGAGGTGATGACGGTCATCCTCGACAACCTCATATCAAACGCCATGAAATACACCAAGGAGGGACGCGTGGACGTGGAGTGCCGGCGCGTGGACGACAATATTCAGATAACCGTGGCTGACACAGGCGTCGGCATCTCGTCGGAGGCGCTCGGCAACGTTTTCAAGCGCTATTATCAGGAGCAGGGGCCCCATCAGGCCGCCGGGTCGGGAATCGGCCTGTCGCTTGTCAAGAACCTCGTGGTCCTGCATCATGGCGGGGTCGATGTTGAGAGCCGCGAAGGGAAAGGGACGAAGTTCACCGTGATGATCCCGGCCAACGGTTCCTATCCTGAAGCGATGCATACGGAGGAGGCGCCTAAAGAGACCGTGGAGCAGCGTGAGGGGGAGACCTCGGCGCCGCTCGGAGGCGACCGGAAGCCGCTGGTGCTCGTGGTGGAGGACAATGCCGACATCCGCGATTATATCACCCAGTCGTTTACCGATCTTTACGATGTCAGGAGCGCCGAAAATGGCGAGGAGGGGTTGCGCATGGCCTTTGAAATAATGCCGAGCATCATCGTGAGCGACATCATGATGCCTGTGATGGACGGGGTGGAGATGACCCGACGGATTAAGGAGGATGTGCGCACGAGTCATATCCCCGTGATTCTGCTCACCGCCAAGACCGGCGAGTCTGACCGTGAGGAGGGCTACGGAAGCGGCGCCGACAGCTATCTGATAAAGCCGTTCAGCTCCACACTACTCCAGAGCCGCATAAACAATCTTCTTCTTCAGCGCATAAAGCTTGTCGAGACGTATGCCTCACGTCCGGCACCCGCACCCGATGACGATGGCAACTCCCTCGAGCAGAAACGCCGCAGGCTTCTGAAGGGGCTCAATGAGGTTGACCGGGAATTCATAGAGAAGCTTACGAAGATAATCACCGACAATGTCCCCTCCGAAGCGGTCGACGTGAATTTCGTGGCAGCCTCCATGGGTATGAGCACATCCACTCTCTACAGGAAGGTGAAGGCAGTGACCGGGATATCCCCGAATGAATATATCAGGAAAGCCAAGATGCAGATGGCTGAGGAGTTTCTTCTTGACGGTCATTATACCCTCTCGGAGATCGCATACAAGGTCGGCATCAACAGTCTCCATTATTTCAGGCAATGCTTCAAGGATGAGTTTGGCATGACTCCGTCTGATTATCTGAAACGACTCACGGATACCGATGTCAATATAACGCCCCCCTAAACTGACAAATGCTTTCCTTCATGGTGAAAAAAGTGAAGAAAGGGTGAAAAAATGCAATAGAAGGATGCAGATTGCGATAAAATCACTAATTTTGCAGCCATGGCAAAGAAAGCACAATTCGGCAGCCGCATAGGACTTGTGGCCGCCACAGTAGGATCGGCCGTCGGACTCGGCAACGTGTGGCGTTTCCCGGCTGAGGCGCAGGCCAATGGCGGCGCCGCTTTTCTGGTGATCTATATAGGATGCGTGTTCCTTTTAGGCATCCCCGTGATGCTCGCGGAGTTCTCGCTCGGCCGCGGCACGCGCAGCGACGCGTCGGGCGCTTTCCGCAGGCTCAAGCCGCGCAGCCGATGGTGGCTCACGGGTGCGCTTGCTATCCTGGCCTCCTATCTCATACTTTCGTTCTATATGGTTGTGGCCGGCTGGACCCTGGAATACTTCTGGCAGTCGCTCACCGGAGCGCTCTACGAGCTTCCTGACCATGCCGACACGGCAGTGATGTCGTCGGTCTTCCATGCCCGCATGGGTGAGTATATCACGGGGAGCTGGCGCCCGCTGGTGGTCACATATGTAATGATAGCCCTCAATCTGTTTATCCTCATGCGGGGGGTTCAGAAAGGCATAGAGAAGATGAGCAACCTGATGATGCCGCTCCTGTTCGTGCTTCTGCTGGTGTTTGCCGCCGTCTCCATGACGTTCCCGAAAGCAGGGGAGGGGTTGGCGTTCTTCCTGCATCCCGATTTCTCGAAGATTACCCCTGCGGTTGTGGTCAATGCTCTTGGCCAGTCGTTCTTCTCGCTGTCGCTCGGCATGGGCATACTTATCACCTATGCCGGCTATTTCCCGAAAGACACGCGCCTCGTGCGCACTGCGGTGACTGTCTCGGCCCTCGACCTTCTCGTGGCCGTGCTTATGGGATTCATAATTTTCCCGGCTGTAATGTCGTTCGGTCTTGACGGAGAAAGCCTGGAGGGTGCCACACTCGTGTTCGTCACCCTTCCGGAGGTGTTCGCCCAGATGCCCGGCACGCAGTGGTGGTCGGCCCTCTTCTTCCTCCTGTTGATGGTGGCCGCTCTCACCTCTACAATCTCTCTCGGCGAAGTGTCGATAGCTTATGTGCAGGATCATTTCAAGACCTCGCGCCGCAAGGCGTGTCTATGGGTCATGCTCCCGCTGGTGGCCCTCAGCACTGTCTGCTCCCTTTCGCAGGGTGTGCTTTCCGATATCAGGATACTCGGAATGAACATATTTGATTTCCTTGACAACACCGCCACCAATATCATGCTCCCTGTGGCCGCGATCCTCACCTGCCTTTTCCTCGGCTGGGCGGCTCCCAAAGACTATTTCCGAAAGGAGCTCACCAACGGAGGCACCGTTGGGGTAAAGCTTTTCCCGGTGATCCTCTTCATCGTCAGGTATGCCGCCCCGGTATTGATCGCCGTCATTCTCGGGGCCAAGCTCCTCGGCTGACTATTTTCTCACATTTCTTATCCCCTCTCCCGACTTCCAGACGAATTGCGCGACTCCCACTATGAATTTCTCGGGGAGGAGGCCCCAGTAGCGGGAGTCCTGCGAATCGATGGCATGGTCGCCGGCG
>PPYF01267393.1_pt1 | contig 40407 bp, 42 predicted proteins | sample 1559871 | NCBI WGS metagenome assembly PPYF01 (sample SAMN08240021, study PRJNA423297) | Human gut metagenome, whole genome shotgun sequencing project.
GCGGTTGTATACGATTTCTAGTCTCAAATTTTATCGTATGGTAATGAATGAAATGCTTGTATCGCAATTCCTCACCTGACTGAAGTCAGATGTTTCCTTGCGGCGTTTCTATGAAACGACCACTAAAAATTTGCTCACTCATCTACTGTGACTATTTGTTGAAATTGATGAGTCAATAACAGCGCCCAACTTTACGTACAGTATAGTAATCTGTTTTATTACTGATCCGCCAAATATTCCATTTAAGATTCGGTATGGCCCCAGTACAAGAATGCTTGCGTAGTGAAAACGTCAAAAGACGCATTTGCCAGCCCTGCAGATGCTATACTGCTTCTGTTTGAATACAAACAACAAAAGAGCAAATCCTGCTCTGCCACCCTGCTATGTTAATTTCGTATGAAGTCAACGGCAGGAGCCTGCCGAAATATCGTGTTTAACTCGGTAGGTTTCTCTGTCATATTGCAGAGAAGTAAGTCAACACTACATGAGACGTCTTTCACTATGGATAAGAAGAAAACTTTCGCTTTAATCATCATGGATGGTTGGGGAGATAATCCCGAAAAAGAGTTCAACGCCGTTTCTGCTGCCAATACTCCCAATCTTGATGCTCTTACCGCCAAATACGCCCACAATGACATTCAAGCATCTGGAAAATACGTAGGTCTCCCTGACGGTCAAATGGGTAATTCTGAAGTCGGACACACCAATATCGGTGCAGGACGTGTTGTATATCAGGAACTTACCCGTATTACCAAAGCAATTGAAGATGGTGACTTCTTTAAGAATGCCGTTTTATGCGAGGCTGTTGATAAGGCCGTAAAAGCGGAAAAAGCCGTACACATCATGGGACTTATGTCTCCGGGCGGAGTTCACAGCCATGAGAATCACATCGCTGCAATGATCAAAATGGCTGCACAGCGCGGGGCCAAAAAGATTTACTTCCATCCTTTTTTGGACGGCCGTGACGTTCCACCTCGTTCTGCTCAAAGCGATATCGATTTCTTTGAAAAATTGTTCAAGGAACTCGGTGTCGGTAGATTTGTTTCTATAATCGGTCGCTACTATGCAATGGATCGCGATAACCGTTGGGATCGCGTACAACAAGCTTATGATTTGTTAACCTCTGCCAAGAGCGAATTCCCCGCATTTGCTTCCGCTGGCGATGCCTTAAAAGCCGCATATGATCGTGGCGAAAACGATGAATTTGTCAAAGCCTCCGTAATTGGTGACCCTGTATCAATGGAAGATGGCGACAGCCTTATCTTTATGAACTTCCGCGCCGATCGTGCTCGTCAAATTTCCCGTGCTTTTGTAAATTCCGATGCCGAATTTACTGGGTTTAAACGCTCATATAGACCGGCATTATCTGACTTTGTCATGCTGACTCAGTATGCAGCTGATATACACACAGCATGCGCTTATCCGCCAGAGGATCTTACCAATACCCTCGGAGAATGGTTATCCAAGGCAGGAAAGACTCAATTACGTATCTCAGAAACTGAAAAATATGCACACGTCACATTCTTCTTCAACGGCGGAGTTGAAACCGTATTCCCTGGAGAGGACCGTATTCTGGTACAGTCTCCCAAGGTTGCAACCTACGATTTGCAGCCTGAAATGAGCTCTCAGGAATTAACAGATAAGCTGTGTGTTGCCATTGAATCAGGCAAATATGACGTTGTGATTTGTAACTATCCTAACGGCGATATGGTCGGTCATACCGGTAAATTCGATGCTGCCGTAAAAGCAGTGGAGGCAGTTGACCACTGCATCGGACGCGTTGTCGAGTCATTAAAGAAAGTCAACGGTGAATGTTTGATCACGGCAGATCACGGTAACTGCGAGCGCATGAAGGATCTGAAAACAGGTCAGCCGTATACCGCTCACACCAATCTTCCTGTTCCCCTCATTTATGTAGGAAGAAAGGCAACCATAGAAGATGGCGGGCGTTTGTGCGATCTTGCACCTACTATTCTTAAGCTTATAGGTATGGAGCAACCTAAAGAAATGACGGGCAAATGTATTGTCGATTTAGCGTAAGCAGATTTGACTTCCGCCACCATGTGAAAAATGGTGGTGGAGTTTAACACCGATCACATAATGACAATCCCTCCACATTATATATATGGGGGGATTTTTCTTCCGAGTGTATGAGCATCCTGCTCATACAAAATTCAATTTATAAGCCAGAAACAATCATATCTGGAATTAAAATAGATCCCGATTGTACTTTATAACGAGCATCTCTGTCCGTTCCTGCCAATGCCATGTTAAGAAACATATCCTTCAAATTCCCTGCTATGGTAATTTCTGAAACAGCATGCACCCTTTTCCCGTTCTTAAAATAGAAACCTGCAGCACCTCGAGAATAATTGCCGGATGTTAAATCCACCCCCTGCCCCATCAATTCATCTACTACCAACCCTTCTCCGACCTGTTTGAGCATGTTTTCAAATGAAACCGTATGCTCATCATCAAAATTAATAAACCAGTTATATTTCCCTCCGGCATGTCCGTTGGTTTGCATCTTAAGCTTTCGAGCCGTATATGATGATAAAAGAAATTCTTTAAGTATTCCGTTTTCAACTATATTGCAGGCTTTTGTTGCAACACCTTCCCCGTCACAGTTATCTGCTCCAAAAGATCCCTCAATAAACGGATCCTCATAAATACTTACGTAATTTGGCATTACTGCAGTATTCAAGCAGTCGCATAAAAATGAACGACGGCGATAAACAGCGCCACCAAATATTGCCTGCGAAAAATTGGAAAGCAGACTCTGAACAGCGCTACGAGTAAATATCACGTCGTATTTACCGGTTTTCACTCTTACTGGATCTAATTTATCAATTGTTCGCTTCGCCGCTTCTGCTTCCACCCATGCAGGATCCTTAAGATCCAACGTACTCAGCGCGCAGGAAAAACCTGAACCGCGTTGCATCACGCCGCGACTCTCTCCAAGCATAGTAATTTCAGACGAACACATGCTTGATGACGATGCATAACAAAACCCCTCGGAATTTGCCAAGCAGTGGGTATAGAGCGTGTATCCCGCAGCAGCACCGTCGCTCTTTTTCAGTCCTTTACGCTTGTCTTCCATACCCAATCTGTCCATAGATACAGCAAGTGACACGGCGTCATCGGGGCTATCAAATCCAGGATACAAAACCTTTAAGTCTTTAAATTTACGGCATAACAACTCTTGTTCAGGAAGTCCTGCACAGTCATCCTTGTCGGAATATGACGCCAGAACAGCCGCCGACTCCGCTGTTTGTTTCAGCGCATCAACAGAGAGATCTGTTGTTGACGCACTGCCACGACGATGATCTTTAAAAACAGTAATGCTCAAGCCGTTATCTCGGTTAAATTCTATGTTTTCGACCTCCCCGTCTCGACTCGACACGGAAATACCTTGAGCACAAGCCAAAGAAGCCGCGCACTGATCGGCCCCAGCTTTAAGAGCAAACTCCACAGCTAAGCCTGCTAATTTCTTTAACTTGTTCTCTCGTTGCAATACATCTGCACAAAAATCTTTCATGGCTTCCTCAGCTAAGGCATTGTTGTGGTGATTTTACCCCACTTTTGATTATTTGAAATTGCACAAAAAAAGATCATTCATGTAGCTATGTTCTTGAACTTTTCTCAATAACAGCTGACAATTTCTTCGCAAAAAAACATTATCTTTACTATTAAGCAGAAAACCTACTAAAAAGCACTTATATGTCTGAACAAAAAAAAAATAATTATTCTGGCCATCACGAACAACTTTTTCGTTTTTTACGTTCTTACCTTTTGTTTATTGCTATCGCTTGCGGCAGCGTGATCTTCTGTTTTTTTCATTTCATTCCTGCATTTTCTGTATTTAAACCGGCCGCTTATTATTTCAGCGATAATGTTTTGCCTTTACTCATATTTTTAATGCTGTATCTGTCTTTTTGTAGAGTAAAAATTCATGATATGCGTCCGCGTTTATGGCACGTGGTTCTTTTCTCAATAACGATTGTTTCTTCAACCCTAATAGCCGTCTACATGCATTTTCATCCTCAAGGGGGCACATTCATAATACTTGAAGGCACAATAATGTGCCTTCTGATGCCGCCTGCCGCCGCTGCCGCTGTGATCGGAGGTCGTCTTGGCGGAAGCGAAGCCTCGATAGTTACGGGTATATTGATAGGTAATCTTATTAGTGCTATTTTTATACCGTTTTTATTCCCGTTTTTTACCTCGCGCTTAACAGGAACCTTTCTTGACGAGTTCTACTTAATAGCAAGTAAGATTTTTCCTGTCATTGTCCTACCGCTGATATTGGCTTTCATAACCAAATTATTCTTCAAAAAAATACTGCACTTCATTACAACTACACTAAAAAACCTGGGGTTTTACTTGTGGACAATATGTCTATGCACGGTATCATCACGAACTATATCCTGCATAGTTAATTCACCGGAAAACGCCATTACTCTTTGGAGTATGGCTTTGATAGGTCTTCTCACCACAATATTTCATTTTGGTATAGGGAAAGGATTTGGGAATCTGTACAACCAGCGGATCAGTGCCGGTCAGGCCTACGGACAGCGCAATGGAGTTTTCGGACTGTGGGTTGCTTTATCCTTTTTAGATCCGTCTGCAGTCATTGCGCCAGGGTGTTACATTCTATGGCAAAATTGCGTCAATTCATGGCAATTGGCCAATAGAGAAAAATTACTTTTAAAAGCTCAGAAACAGGGAATAGCCCCCTACCAAGAATAGGAAATTAATTATTTTTCAGTTCCTTTAACGGCTCAGGGACAGCGATCTCAAAATCACCGTCTCCGGTAGGCATGTAGCCTATCAAAACCTCGTTCTCCTTAAGCATATCTACCCATTGTTCGTTATAAGCTTGAGCCGTTATAAATTGAGCCTTGCCTTCTTTCAAATCTGAAGAGGCTATGAAATCTGTTACAAAGTCCTTATGCGCAAAAACCGGCAACACTGTGGCTTTCTCGTCAGCTTCCGGAGTATCCAGATCTTCAAGCATAAACGGGCCGTCGTTATCCACAAGAATATAAAACCCCTGCTGTTCCAATGCTTTTTTTGTGAAATAAGAACGACGATATTCTGCATTCAACAGTAAAACAGCATCATGTTCCTTTTGAGTTAATTCGTACATATTTGTCTCCTAATATCCGCGCTTTAGTATAGGCTTCAAGAACTGCCCCGTATAAGAACCCTTACATTCTGCTATTTCCTCCGGAGTTCCGGTAGCAACTACCGTACCACCACCGTCTCCTCCTTCCGGTCCCAAATCAATAATATAATCCGCCGTTTTAATCACATCCAAATTGTGTTCTATCACAACTACGGTATTACCTTGATCTCTTAGTTTCAACAGTACCGACAGTAACTGCTGAACATCATAGAAATGTAGCCCTGTAGTAGGTTCATCCAATACATATAATGTTTTGCCTGTAGCACGTTTTGATAACTCCTTAGACAATTTGATGCGTTGCGCTTCTCCACCAGAGAAGGTTGTTGCAGCCTGTCCCAAGGTTATATAGGACAACCCCACTTCGTTTAAGGTTTTTAATTTATTCGCTATGGATGGAACCGCAGCAAAAAAATCCAACGCTTCTTCAACATTCATATCAAGCACCTCGGCTATATTTTTCCCCTTGTACTTGATTTCCAAAGTTTCTCGATTGTATCTAGCGCCTCCGCATGCCTCACATTTTACGAACACATCGGCCATAAAATTCATCGATACACGGATGGTACCGTCTCCCTGACATGCCTCACAGCGACCGCCTTTTACATTAAAGGAGAAACGCCCAGGAGCATAACCGCGAGCCCGAGCCTCAGTTGTTTTGGCAAAAAGAGATCTGATCTCAGAAAATAATCCAACATAGGTGGCTGGATTCGATCTGGGAGTCCGTCCTATAGGACTTTGATCAATACAAATGATCTTGTCGAAATTATCAAGACCTTCAATTTGTTTACATGCTGCAGGATTTTCATTTGCCGTAACTTTATTTAAAACTCTCTCAGCTGCTCTGACAAGAGTATCATTTACCAAAGTTGACTTTCCGGATCCAGAAACTCCTGTTACCGCAATAAAACAGCCTACAGGGAAAGAAACCGTAACATTCTTAAGATTGTTACCGCTACAGCCTTTGAGAACAAGTTGTTTATCTTTTTTAGGTGCAATGCGTTTTTTGGGTATTTCAATACGTCTACGCCCAGAGAGAAAATCTCCAGTCATTGAATTTTGGTTTTTTTCTAGATCTTCAACACTTCCTTGTGCAACAATCGTCCCACCGTGAACTCCAGCCCCAGGGCCTATATCCAAGATGCAATCTGCAGCACGCATGGTATCCTCATCGTGTTCTACCACTATGACGCTGTTTCCCAAATTACGCAGATGTCGCAATGCATCTATAAGCTTGGCATTATCTCGTTGATGCAAACCTATTGATGGTTCATCCAATATGTACATGACTCCCGTGAGCCCTGCTCCTATTTGACTTGCAAGACGGATTCGTTGTGCTTCTCCTCCGGACAATGTTTCTGCAGAGCGCGACAAGGTTAAATATCCAAGTCCGACATTTATTAAAAAAGATAACCTGCTTTTTATCTCTTTCAGAAGACGTCTGGCAATGTTTCCTTGTTGCTCGCCAAATTTCAGTTTGTCAAAGAACTCGTAGCATTCCTGAACCGACAAAGCACAAACGGCATCTATGGAGTAGTTGTGAATGAACACATTACGATATTCACTCTTTAATCTGGCCCCTTCACATTCCGGACACTGCTGCGGGGTCATCAACGTTGCAATGTATTCACGCACATATTCAGACTCCGTCTCATGCAAACGTCTTTCAAAATTAGGAATAACTCCTTCAAACGGTTCAAATCTTTTTTCTACCTTACTAGAAGTACGAAACTCCATGGGTATGCTCTCGTCTCCCGTTCCGTACAAAAATAATTCCCGCTCTTTCTTAGTCAAATTCTTAAAAGGCTTATGCAAATCTATTTGATAATGTTTGGCAACCTGCTCCAAATATCTGAAAAAAAACAGAGCCCGACGATCCCATCCGCTTATAGCTCCTTCATAAACAGATTTATTTTCGTCAGGAACAATTTTCTGCTCATCAAATACCATCATCACCCCCAATCCTCCGCATTTTTCGCAGGCTCCGTGGGGATTATTGAAAGAAAAATCTCTAGGCTCCAATTCTGGAATAGAATAGCCACACTGTGGGCATGAATACCTTGATGAAAAAAGCCTTTCATCCTTTTTATCATGATCGTCCATAGGCACAACCGAACACAATCCGTCGGCATATTTAAGAGCGGTTTCTACAGAATCTGCAACTCGTTGTCTGATATCACTACGGATTTTAAAACGATCCACAACTATATCGATATCGTGCTTATTCCTAAGCCCCAATTCAGGTGGAGATTCTAAGTCTATTATTTCTCCGTCAACCCTAGCCCTGATAAATCCGTCCTTGGCCAAATCGGCAAACAGCTGACGATATTCTCCCTTGCGCCCCCTGACCACGGGAGAAAGGATCATATACTTATCTCCTTCCGGTAAAGCCATTATTGCATCAGTAATTTCCGTCACGGTCTGCGCCTTTAAGACAGTTCCGTGTTTTGGACAACGGGCCTCCCCTACGCGTGCCCACATCAAACGTAAATAATCATATATTTCCGTTATAGTACCGACAGTAGATCGAGGATTATGGGAAGACGATTTTTGCTCAATAGATATAGCTGGAGACAAACCGTCTATTGAATCAACATCCGGCTTTTCCGACATTTGTAAAAACTGTCGGGCATATGAGGATAGTGATTCCACATATCGTCTTTGACCTTCAGCATATAAAGTATCAAAAGCTAAAGACGACTTGCCAGAACCTGACAATCCGGTGAGTACCACCAATTTATTGCGCGGTAACTCTACATTTATATTTTTCAAGTTGTGAGTGCGGGCGCCTCTAATTACAATCTTATCCATTTTATCAAGCTTAAATTTTTTTATTTATTAATTAATTACAGCATTACTCGCCTAGACCTACAATTTTAGTAGCGGCATCCGTTTTTTACTTCATTTGCTTAAAAGTTGAAGTTTAGTCGCCTCAATAATGGCGCTTTCCGCCTAAAATCTGGGGACCCAGTAACATTGTCGTATTAGTATAGTTTGTGAGTGAAAACGGCTTACTTTTGCTGTAAGCTGATGCGTAAATTAAACATTAAAAATTAAGGATATTCAAATTATGGCCCGTGGCGTAAATAAAGTAATTCTCATCGGAACTTTAGGAGACGAACCTATTGTTAGAACTACCTCTAGCGGAAGAACTGTAGCCCAGCTTTCTTTGGTTACCAACGAAATGAGAAGAAACGGCGAGACCGGAGACTATACGGAATTTGCAGAATGGCATCGGGTTGTACTCTGGAATAAGCTGGCCGACATAGCAAAACAGTACCTTCATAAAGGATCACAGGTTTACGTTGAAGGAAAATTGCGTACCCGGTCATACGACAAAGACGGTCAAAAACGTTACATCACCGAAATTGTTGTTGATGAAATGCAGATGCTTGGCGGCGGCCGAGGCTCTTCTTCCTCAAATCAAAATTCATACGGTAACAGATCAGACGCTAATTACAACCAGCAAAGTAATAACAATAATTTCCAAAATTCAGGAAATTACGGGGCGTCTCTTGGTGGATACGGCAATGCAAATCAATCCTCAAACACATATGGCAACAGCGTTCCGTCTCAGAATCCTTACGGCAATGTGTCTTCCCACCCTAATTACGGAAATACCGATAACAGCTTCGCTACCAATAACTCTCAACCGACGTTTGACATGTCCCGCCACAATACTGCAACTCAAGAGCCGCATGAACCTGCCATGACAACCGACAATGAATTCGGAAAAGACGATATCCCATTCTGATAAAACGAAGTTCAACTAAATTCTATTCAGTTTTACTTTATATTTTTCTATATATAAAATTTATTCTCGCCCCTCTCACCGTGTGTTGTGTGCGGGGCTGTCTAAACAGTTTCCTTCCACTGAGCTGGGAAAAATAGTTGTTCAATTATCAACATTGGGCTTTCACTCAAATCCGTGATTTTACCTGTAAAAGTCTTTCTTAATAAATAGGTACGGCCTTATGGTGTGGTATACTTTTAACAATTAATTCTCCATAAAAAGGCACGTTTTATCAGCGTCCCCCCATAGGGTTCGTCACAAATGTTCAAAAAAATACGCAGCATATTTTCAAATGATCTTTCAATAGATTTAGGTACTGCCAACACCTTAGTCTACGTAAAAAATAAAGGCATTGTCTTAAATGAACCATCTGTTGTTGCCGTAAAGATCGACCGAAACGGCGGTGCTCAAAGGAAAGTAGCCGCAGTAGGTAAAGCCGCAAAAGAAATGCTCGGTCGAAATCCTGATAACCTAGAGGTTATTCGCCCCATGAAGGACGGCGTGATTGCGGATTTTCAGTATACCGAGAAGATGCTCCAATATTTCATCGATAAGGTTTTAACAGGATCTCACTTCTTCCCTTTTAAGCCTTCCCCCCGTGTATTGGTATGTGTACCCTGCGGAGCCACACAGGTAGAGAGAAGAGCCATTCGAGAATCCGTTGAGGGTGCTGGCGCCAGTGAAGTTTTTCTCATCACTGAGCCTATGGCGGCCGCCATCGGAGCCGGTCTGCCTGTATCAGAAGCTACAGGGTCCATGATTGTTGACATAGGTGGCGGAACCAGTGAAATTGCAATCATATCCTTAAATGGCGTCGTATATTCAAATTCAGTACGTATAGGCGGAAACAGATTTGATCAGGCAATTATCGACTATGTTCGCAACACCAAGCGCTATGAGATAGGTGAAGCCACTGCCGAGAAGGTAAAGGTTGAAATTGGATCAGCCTATGCCGAACAGGAAATGCATGAGGAAGTCGTACGCGGACGTTCTGTTGTTGAAGGAGTTCCTCGTTCATTTACACTCAACTCAAACGAAATTCTTGAGGCTTTATCAGATCCAATCAAGGGGATCGTAAATGCCGTTCGCACGGCTTTGGAAAAGTCACCCCCTGAGTTAGCTGCCGATATTTATGAACACGGTATGGTTCTTTCAGGTGGCGGTGCTCTCCTGCACAACCTTGATAAACTATTGCGCGAAGAAACCGGTATCCCAGTTTTGATCGCAGACGATCCTCTGACCTGTGTCGCCCGAGGCGGCGGAAAGGCGCTGGAAATGTACGACTCTCAAGACAGCGAAATATTCGATTAATTGTATTTATAAAACGGGGATCCTTGACTTTATCAGGGGTCCCCGTGTGTTTTGATTGCGATCGGATTCAAATTTGAATAACAAAGCACAAAAAAGTTACCTTTTAATTCATCTGCGTTTTGCGTTTCTGGCTCTGCTTTCGGTTGCACTTATAACCGTAGATATGAATTCCAAAACGCTCAGCAGTGCGCGCTATTATTTAGAAACAGCCTTATATCCTATTTTGGCTTTTGCTGATTCCCCCCATCAAGTCTCAAAAATGGTATCCAGCCGTCTAAAAAGTAGCAGTGAATTATTGGAAGAGAATGAAAGATTATCAGCAGAGAATTTTATGCAACGAGCTGATATCCTTCGTTTAAAAACTCTTGAATCAGAGAATGAGGCCATGCGGCGCATGTTAAATTCTCCCACACGCAAAACCTCAAAACGATTATTTGCTGAAATAGTCGATGTAACGGGAGATCTTTATCAGCGTCGAGTAGTCATAAATCGCGGAACATCCTCCGGCGTATATGTAGGTATGCCTGTTATGACTGATACTGGTCTGGTTGGGCAAGTTATTTCCGTTAACTATGCTTTTTCACGTGTACTGCTATTATCTGATCCTCTAAGTGCGGTCCCAGTTATAAACACGCGTAATCAAGTTCGAGCAATCGCAGTCGGTAACAGCAACGAGGATGAGCTCATTATAAATAATGTACCGCGCAGTGCCGATTTTAAAACAGGAGATACGCTTGTTACATCCGGACTGGGAGGAGTTTTCCCAGAAGGGTACCCTGTAGCTACGGTAACTTCTGTGGGTATTTCGGATTCCCAACCTTTTGCTTCGATCAAAGCACACCCTACTGTTGACGCCTCCACCATGCGTTACGTATTGCTTTTATGGTATGAAAGTACTGAAGGAGACGATCCTAAGCTTGGAGCACCTAAGAACCCTAGCGACGGAAAAATAATATTACGTCGCGAGCGTATAAAAAAGCTGGTAGAGTCCATGTCTACTGAGGATCCTCATGTGACTTCTGATTAAATTTGATAAGGAAATTGCTTTCGCAAGCTATTAATAATTAAGGCGCTTACTCTTCATCATTTAGCGTTCACAATCATATAGTTACGACAATAGAGGAATTCGTAAGGTGATAAAAAATAAAGATCAAAGGCCATCGGTGTTATTGCTATTGCCGTTACTTCTGATCACCATTATCTTGGAGATCACTACTCTTCCTCCTTTTTTGGAAGAAAACAGACCTTATTTTCCTGTTTTGGTTCTGATTTTCTTTTCTTCCGTTATTCATGTTCGCTTTTGCATGGAATTTGCTTGGATTTCAGGACTTATCATTGATTTGCTTGTAGGAGCTCCATTAGGGATAAATGCATTGACGTTTTGTGCTCAGGTATATCTGATATCTTGGCAATTTAAAGAATTTAATCACTACTCATTATGGCAGCAGGCCCTGAGTATTGGCGTTGTTTCATACGTGGTACGTATCGTCGCATACTGGATTGCTCACCTGATATTGCAAACCAATTATGAAATCAACTTTGTAATTCCGTCTGTTATATTGGCTTTGTTGTGGATCCCTGCTAGCCCTCTTCTCAAGGTATTTACCGGAAATTCTGGTACAGCTAATAATGCATCAGATAACAACTGACATAAGATCTGACATGCCTCAGCTTATCCTGGCATCAGGCTCACCGAGGAGGAAGGAACTCTTAGCAAGATTGGGCATACCATTTGTTATTTGTCCTCCGAGTTGTGGTGAAAAAATTATTGCAAAAGATTCTCCTGAACAAAACGTAATCCGTCTTGCTCGGCAAAAAACAGAAAACGTTTTTAAATCCAATAGAAATGCCGCTGTTTTAGGGTGTGACACCCTAGTATCATTTAAAAAAGAGATTTTAGGTAAACCCCGAGATCCTAGCGATTCCTTAAGTATACTAAGAAAGCTAAACGGGCATAAACACATCGTTTTATCAGGTATTTGTCTTATGTATGGACAACAAATTCTATGTGATGTTGTATCTACAGAAGTTCATTTCGGTAAATTTTCCGATGAGATATTACAATGTTATGCAGCTTGCGGTGAAGGAAACGATAAAGCAGGAGCCTATGCCATTCAAGGGATAGGGGCTTTTTTGGTAGATAAAATCAATGGGTCTCCAACCAATGTTATAGGGTTGCCCCTTCTTCAAACATCAAATATGTTGCAAAAGATCGGTTATAAATTATTTTCGCAGGTTTTTTTATAAAAATGCAGGATATATCTACAAAAGCTCAAAACATACTATTAAAAAATTCAGATATTGATCATGCTGAGATACTAAAGTCTCTTGACCTTTTGAATGCCAGATCCATAGATTTCGGAGATCTGTTTTTTGAAAGAGTATCTTCGGAAAGCTTTGTTCTTGAGGAAGGAATAATTAAAGGCGGGTCCTTTGATATCTCGCAAGGGGTCGGAGTACGCGCAGTAAGCGGAGCAAAAACCGGATTTTCATATAGCGACGTTTTAGATGTTAACTCACTGCATGAGGCTTGCCTTGCTGCCAGATCTATTTCCAATAAAGAAGGAAATGGGATTAATTTGTCTCCTAGGATTATTAATAATATTCAACTATATTCTGACGACGACCCGCTATTATCCATAAGTCGCGAACAAAAAATTAAGATATTAGAAAAGATCAACGAACTTGCCCGTGCATCTGACCCACGAGTAACACAGGTAATGGCATCGTTAAGTTCTTCGTACCGAGTGATCATGGTTTGTCGTACCGACGGAAATATTTCCTTTGATATAAAACCGACAGTTTGTCTCGCAGCCAATGTAACGATGGAAAGTAATGGTCGCCGCGAAACAGGCTTTGGTGCCTCCGGAGGTGCTTTAATGCTTGATCAAATAGCTGGCGAAGATACTCTCCAAAAAATTGCGACACAAGCTGTTGGTGTGGCTGCATTAAATATTGAAGCATCACCAGCCCCTGCCGGATCTATGCCGGTTGTTTTGGGTTCCGGATGGCCTGGAGTATTGATACACGAAGCAGTAGGTCACGGTTTGGAAGGAGATTTTAACAGAACAGGAAGTTCAAACTTTACAAACCGTATAGGTCAAAAGGTTGCGTCCGAATCCTGTACCATTATAGATAACGGAACACTGCGTGATCGCCGTGGATCACAGTCAATTGATGATGAAGGAACCAATACACAGGAAACCGTATTGATTGAGAACGGTATTCTTAAGGGGTATATGCAGGATCGTCAAAATGCCATGCTTATGAATATGAAGGAAACAGGCAACGGAAGACGTGAAAGTTACAATTGCCTACCCTTGCCTCGTATGACGAATACCTACATGTTACCAGGAAAATTTCAAAAAAACGAAATCATAGAAAGTGTTAAAGAAGGTATATATGCTGTTAATTTCAAGGGCGGACAGGTGGATATTACATCCGGTAAATTTGTCTTCTCAACCTCAGAAGCCTATATGATCCGGAACGGAAAAATTGCCGAACCGATAAAAGGAGCTACGTTAATTGGAAACGGACCAGAAACAATGCAACATGTATCTATGGTTGGCAACGACTTAGAACTTGATTGCGGTATCGGTACATGCGGTAAAGCAGGCCAATCCGTGCCAGTCGGTATAGGAACTCCAACACTAAAAATCGATACAATTACTGTAGGTGGCACCGAAACAAAGTAATTCAACAACGCCTCGCAAACCGAAATGAAGCTAGGCGTTTTGTTGCGAGACTGTTTCTATAAATCCGAACTACAATTGCATTTGAATTAGCAAATACCACTATTGGTAATAAACGCCTAAAATTCTTTTGCTAACAATGAATCTGGGATTTGAATATTGGCTTTTTTAATTTCTTGTTTTATAAACTTAAACAATGATCTGGATGCAGGTTTCTCAGAGTATTCATCAGCTTTTCCAGCCTCATCCTTTGCCTTTTTAACCAAATTACGTAGCTTATTGCGATCTATATCGCGACATAAAGTGCAAAGATTATTAACAGCCTCCACACCATTTTCGATCAACTCGGTACGTAATTTTTCAAGACGCATTACATTTGGATCTTCCTTTGCTGACGCTCCTATGCCTGACAGCATGACCTTTAGATCAATTTCAGGGTAATCTCGTTGCAGTTTTGCTGCGTACTGAAGTTGGCGACGTCTTTCATCACTGCGCGGTCGCAATTTTCTTGCTACAACGATAGCAGCACGAACATCCTCGGGCAAAACAAGACTCTTAAAGCTTTGCTCGCCCAAATTGGCTATTTCCTCAATTTGCTTCCTTACAGCTTGAGCTTCGCGCTTATGCTGACTACGGCTTGTTTCTTCTGGCTCGGCATCGAAGCCTTCAAAATGGGGGATCCCAGAATCCATTACCTCTCCTAATTGTTAATTTTGAGTTCTTCGTCTAGATCTATTTTAATAATTAATTATTCATGTTGCCGTTACCCAATCTATGCTTACTCTCTGTGTTCACCTTTAAGAAATCATAGTTCAACCAGCTACTTGCAACCAGTTACCTAAGAGCTTCTTTGTTCAATCATCAAATTTAAAATAATTTGATAAATTAAATATATTAATCAATCTCTTAACATCATCAGATGCGTTTCTCAATATAAGTTTTTTCTCATTACCCAGCTGTTTGGACCAACATACTAAAAAAGCCAATCCGGCAGAGTCTATATTTACTCTGCTAAGAGAAACCTCTTTTTCTTTAAAAAGTCTATTTCTTTGCTCCCAAAGTTTCGGAACGCTATCTTTTGTCAACTCAGCAAAGGTCATAACGTTCATCTTCCTTTATTTTCCGTTGCTTTCCTGCAATACATTGATTGCTTCTTTTATGCCTTTTTCGCGAATGATCGGAGACAATTCAGCCTGCTTTGCATCTAATATACTGATATTTTCAGCAATCAAATCAAAAGCCTTCCATTCACCAGTCTTTTTGTTCAATCTCATCTTGACAATAAAGTTCACATCAGGATTTCCTTTGGAGGTAACAACATACTTTACCGGCACAATGGTAATATCAGAAGAAACATCTTGAACGGGACTTTCAACAATTTCCTGATTTGAGTATTTTCCCAAAGCACTTGAAATGGAACGAACTAAATAATCACCGAATGCACTGGAGAATGCCTCTCTTTCTTCCTTGGAAGTTTTTTCCAGCGATTTTCCTATTACTTTATACGCTGCATATTTAACATCCAAATGAGGCATAAGATCTCGATTTATTATCTCTATAACCACCTTATTGTCCGACAGCTGGTTCTTATTACTTTTGAGATCAGCAAAGGTTTGTCTGGCGATTTCGTTGGCCGTCTCGTACGGATTTTGATTTGCAACACTTGCAAAGGAAAGAAATGGAAAACAAGCACATGCAAGAATCACAACAAATACCAAAGATTTTAAAAAGTTCATAATTATTCTCCTATATTATTTTCGCTCTTGTGGTTTTCCACCGTCTTATCTTCTTTCTTTTCATCTCCAACGCTGTACAGAAATTTGCCAATGAGATCCTCCAGTATCAATGCAGATCCCGTATCAGAGAAATAATCTCCGTTCTTTAAATATTCAGTGCCCAAATCCTCATCAAAAAATCCAGGAGTTATTGAAATATATTGCTCGCCTATAATTCCTGCAGTTTGAATTGATGCTTTGGACTCATTAGACAGTGTGTTACAGCTTGCTTCTATTTCCATATCCACAACAGGAACCAAAGCTTGATTATCAAGCCTTATTCCAGATACTCGACCAACGACTACACCGCCTATTTTTACCGGAGCTCTAAGTTTCAACGAACCTATATTGTCAAATTTTGCATGTAGAACATAATTCTCGGCCGATCCATTAAATACCAGTCCGGCAATTTTTAACGACATGACCGCTGTCGCAATAATTCCCATCAATACAAATAACCCGACTAAAATTTCAGCCTTTAGATATTTCATATATTTTCCTAAAACATTAATGCCGTCAAAATAAAGTCCAATCCCAAAACACTTAGCGATGACTGCACAACAGTTGCCGTAGTTGCGGAACTAATCCCTGCTGATGTTGGTCTGCAATCGTAACCATTAAATAAAGCAATCCAAGTACAAACCACTGAAAACACCATGGATTTCACAATCATAGGGAAAACATCTTTTTGAAGATCCACACTACTCTGCATGCCTGACCAAAAAATCCCTTCATCAAGCCCCAACCAATCAACGCCCACAAATTTACCGCCATAAATACCGACAACAGCAAACAACAAAGAAAGAATGGGTAGAGAAATTAACCCTCCCCAAAATCTTGGAGAAATTATGCGATGCAAAGGGTCTACCGCCATCATCTCCAAAGCAGAAATCTGTTCTGAGGCTTTTAATTGTCCTATTTCAGCGGTAAGCGCAGATCCTGCGCGACCAGCATATAACAATGCCGCAACTACCGGTCCCAATTCTCTGATTATGGATAGAGCTACCATTGTTCCTAAAGAGCCTGTTGCCATGAAATCCTTTAGGATATTAAATCCTTGCAACCCAAGCACCATACCAATAAACAATCCGGACACCAAAATGATAATCACAGATTGAACACCGATAAAATAAACCTCGTTGATAACCAGCACAGAGTTTCTACGGAAGTCTGGTTTCACAAGCAAAACGCTTAAAAACATCAGAAAAGATCTACCAAGTGAGGAGATTTTCTGCAAAAAATATCTACCCAATGCTCCGAGGAAATTTGTTATCACAGAGCCTCCTATTTTCTCTATCTAACATTGATGAAACTCTATATGGTCTCCATCGTTTTTTACCTGCACATTTAAGCAAACGTGTAACTTTCTATACTATTGTCCGTTGGGTGAAAACGGTGTCGCTCTAATAAACTTAATAACCCGAGGATCACTACTATTTATTATTTCCTCCGGCGTTCCTTGTCCCATAACGTTACCGTCAGAAAATATCACCACATAGTGCGCAATCCTCATAATTTCTGGAACATCATGAGTCACAACTATGGATGAGAGACCTAATGACACATTAATGTCATATATCAACTTGACAAGGCCTTCCTTTGTGATCGGATCTTGCCCGACAAAAGGCTCATCATACATAATAAGCTCCGGATCTAACGCTATGGATCGAGCTAATGCGGCCCGACGTGCCATTCCACCCGACAGCTCCGACGGATACAAAGATGCAGCTCCCTGCATACCCACTGCCGATAATTTCATCATAACGATTTCATATATGATTTCTTTCGGAAGTTTAGTGTGCTCCTCAAGAGGGAACGCAGTATTTTCAAAGACGGTCATATCTTGGAAGAGTGCTCCGCTTTGAAAAAGCATACTCATTTTCTGACGCGCCTTATAAAGCTCACGGCGACTTAAACTGTGCATATTCTGCCCATCAAAAAGAACTCTTCCTGCATCCGGTACAAGTTGCGCACCGATAAGTCTTAAGATCGTGGTTTTCCCTGTTCCAGACGGACCTAATACAGCCGTTATCTTCCCTCTGGGAAAATTAACACTCATATTTTTATATATTTGTTTTCCGGAATATGAAAATGATAAATTTTCCACCGTTACAATAGAATTCTCGTTCATATCTTTCCCATAGAGAAGCTATGCCATCATTATCAAAAAATTAACTGCAAGAGCGGCTATAATTACAGACAATCTATCCTTTATGTATGTACTACCAAATGTTAATGTTGCGGAGGGCTTCATTCTCCTTCATTTACAAATTCTCATTCCCATCGAACACGCCTAATTAAAATAGGGAAAGGAATTTGTCCTCCACGCTAAAACACGGGGGTGCGACGTTGATCTGATAAAATAACAATGGTTCATATTTTAACCGATTGTTATTTTTTCAGTAACAAGCAAATATATGTCAGTTAAGACTGTTATCGGAGATAAAAATGATTGATACCTGTTATGGTCTCGTTCATGAAGATGTGTTTATGCGACTAAAAAATGTCCAACTGCTTATGCTAGACGTTGACGGAACAATGACCGACGGGGGGATTTATCTCAATAACGAGTCCGGTGAATACAAACGTTTTTTTACCAAAGACGGGTTGGGGCTCATGCAATTACAGTCCCTAAGTGATTGTACCTGTGCAGTCATAACCGGAAGAAAATCTCATATTGTAGAAAGGCGCTGTAAAGAAACCCATATCAAACACATTATTCAAGGGCAGTGGGATAAAGCCTCCGCAGTTCTGTCTTTATTGAAGCAATTAGACCTAAGCAAAGAGCAATCTGCAGCCATAGGTGACGATCACAATGATCTTCCGATGTTTCAGGAGGCAGGATTCTGCGCTTGTCCGCAGGATGCCACTCCATATATTACAAAGGTCTGCGATATAACCCTACATCGTAACGGCGGACGCGGTGCGGTACGAGAAATTTGTGATCTAATCCTTATGGCTAAAAATATCATGAAGACCGACGGGGGATTAGCCTAATGGCATTGACTTTAAAATCCGCCGTAATTGCTTTAGCTCTTTTCGGCGGAGCCTTAGGTGTTTATCGATACACACAAAATATGTACATCCATAATACAGATAAAGAGGTTATTTCAAGAAAATACGAGGCATCCAATTTTATTGGTATTAGTTATGATCCTATGGGCAGAAAACAAAGATCTTTACATGCCAGCAAGGTCACATATAACGAAGAAACAGAAATCGTTGATTTTGTTGAGCCTACAATAAATACATTTAAATACAACCAAAACGGTAAAACCGAAATATGGAATATACGCGGAGACACTGGCCAACTTCATAATAACGATTTTGCCGAAATGAAAGGTAACGTAATACTTGCACCAGTATTCAAAGGAGCTGCCATTAAAAAAGCTTCCTGCGAGCATACTCGTTATGACTTTAAAACCAATACTGTTACTTCTCCAGGGGAAACACAAATTATTGGAGAAGGGTGGCTAAATTCAGGTACAGGATTTAAATTTGATCTAAATACCGACAAAATAACCTTCAAGAGTAATGTAAATGCTACATATTTGCCGTCTGTTTCAAATAAGCGTTAGCTTATTTTTATTTAACGCATTGTCTTCTGGCAATGCCTACGCATTAAAATCCGACACATCACAACCTCTGCACGTATCATCAAAGGAACAACTTGCAGATCTGCAGGCCAATAAATTATTTTTTATAGGCGATGTGAAGGCTGATCAAGGAACTATTGAAGTTGTCTGTGATCGTGCTGAATTAAGCCGTAATGACAAAAATGAACTAAAGGAAGTAATAGGTTGGGGGAAGCCCATTACATTTAAACAAACTTTGGATAACGGAAAGATACTCAAATCTCAATCATCTACCCTCAAGTATTACCCTCTCACAGGAGACATCATACTAATCGGCAATGCCACGGTATGGCAGGGAGAATCACACGTTTCCGGTGAACGCATAGAGTACAACACCGTAACTCAGAAAATGAAGGCGAACAATGCCAACAGTCAGGGAGGTCGTGTACTAAGTACATTCATTCCTCAGGAATTGTCGTCGGATAAAAAAAATAAATAATTAGGACCATCCGATGAGCGAATTAAAAGCGTTGCACCTCAAAAAAACCTATAAAAAACGTACCGTTGTTAAAGATGTAAGTTTAGAAGTGTCAAGCGGGTCCATTATAGGATTGCTTGGCCCCAACGGTGCCGGTAAAACCACATCTTTCTATATGCTGGTAGGAATAATTTCATCCGAACATGGCCAAGTAATCTTAGATGGACAGGATATTACATCCTTACCTATGCATCAGCGTGCCCGTATGGGTATAGGATATTTGCCACAAGAAAACTCAATTTTCAGAAAGCTTACCGTTTATCAAAATTTGATGGGAGTTGCTCAATTACAAAAGAATTTAACAACATCTCAAAGAGAAACTCTTGTTAACGATCTGCTTGATGAGTTCAATATCTCCTCATTACGGGATAATTTAGGAATGTCTTTATCCGGCGGAGAAAGGCGCAGAGTTGAGATAGCTCGAGCATTGGCTGCAAAACCAAAATTCATCCTGCTGGATGAACCATTTGCCGGTGTTGATCCTATTTCTGTTTCAGAAATAAAAAAAATCATTACTCATTTAAAAAAACGCGGTATAGGAATTCTAATTACCGATCATAACGTCCGAGAAACGCTCGGAGTATGCGAACACGCATACATTGTTAGCTCAGGGGAACTTATAGCTCACGGAACACCTAATGAGATTCAGACCAACGAAAAAGTTAAAGCTGTTTACTTAGGTAAGGACTTTACTCTTTAAATACGGGTACGACATGGCAGGATTATTTAATAGCCTTCAATTAAGACAGTCGCAAAAACAGACTTTGTCTTTAACTCCTCAGCTACAGCAGGCTATCAAACTCTTACAGCTTTCAACGCTGGAATTGCGCCAAGAAATAAGAAATGCCGCAGAGCAAAATCCTATGCTGGAAATTGAGGATGAGGGTGCTGAGGGGCATTTTGAATCAATTGAATCCATGGCCGAACAGGAGCGAAGATCCGACGGCAACGATGCCTTTGATCCATTCGATAACGACTCCTCCATCAAATCAGCTGACACATCCTTTCATGACGGAGACAATCAAGGAATCATTTCCGCAGACGGGGAATTCAATATTCAATCATCTGATCATCCAAAAGAACAGCCTCCATCAGCAGATTTAAAAAAATCCTCAAATTTCTCTGGTGAAGACAATATTTATGAAGGAGAAACTTCATACTCATTACATGACCACCTTCTATGGCAGTTGGACTTATCTCCTTTGACTGGTACCGATAGATTTATCGCCGAAAATATCATCGATGCTATTGATGAATCTGGATATCTGACCGATACCATAGAAGCAATAACGGCCAGTGTCGCCGAAGATTACCCAAATGTAACCTTTGAAGAAACCTTAAGCGTTCTAAAGCTCATACAGCATTATGATCCGTTGGGAGTAGGTGCTAGAACAGTTCAAGAATGTTTAAGAATCCAGCTTGAAGCTAAAGAAGTATCCAAGGCTAGGGATTTGGCCTTTTCTATAGTGGAAAACTATCTAAAAGAATTATCTGTGCGTGATTTTCGCACTCTTTGTCAACGACTAGGCGTAAAAGAAGAGTCCCTAAAATGCGCTGTTGACTTAATCATGTCTTTAAAGCCTCGTCCTGGTCAAGGAGCCGTCAGAGAAAAAGCCGATTTTATAATTCCAGATGTTATTGTAATAAAAGACCAAAACGGACACTATGTTGCAACTTTAAATTCTGATGCCTTGCCAACTTTGCGTATCAATGAACAATATCGTTATTTAGCTAATCAAGCATCTACAGAAACAGACCGCAAATTCTTCAAAAACAATCTGCAGGAAGCTAATTGGTTTTTACAAAGTCTTTACAAGCGTAACGAAACCTTACTAAAGGTTGCATCCGTAATTGTAGAAAAGCAACAGGATTTTATGGAATATGGTGCAGGAGCAATGCATCCAATGGTATTGAATGACATAGCTTCCGAAATTGACATGCATGAATCAACCGTGTCTCGCATCACCACTGAAAAGTATATCGTTACTCCCAAAGGAACCTTTGAGCTCAAATATTTCTTTTCATCAAAAGTTGGAACTGATGACGGCGGCAGTGCATCCTCAACAGCAATACGCGCTCGTATAAAAGATTTGATATCCAAAGAGGATCCCCAAAAACCACTGTCAGACAACAAACTTTCTTCTTTGTTGTCAGCAGAAGGATTAATCGTAGCGCGCAGGACCGTTGCAAAATACAGAGAAAGTATTGGAATTGCTCCGTCTTCACAAAGAAAACGATTAGTCTGATCTAGGTCACAATACAGAGCAAGCAAAAAATTAAAATGCAAAAATTTGATCAACTTATTATCTTCAATAGAAACATTCACTTATTATTAAACCGTGGATGCATTAATTGTTAATGCATATGCTATTCAGTAATGACTGAATTAAGGACGTTATATGCAAGTCAAAATTCAAGGTGTTGGTCTGAAGCTTACAGATGCTCTCAAAGACTATGTGGACGATAAGTTCAAAAAACTTGAACGCAAGGCTGAATTGGTCAATTCAATCAATGTAACACTCACTGTTGATAACCTTACCCATATTGCAAAAGCTGATTTGGCTGTTACCGGAGACAATCTGCATACTGAAGCGGAGGCAGACAGCATGTACGCCGCTATCGACGGTTTAATTGATAAGGTAGATCGTCAGTTAGTCAAATACAAAGAAAAAATGAAGTCGTAATTGCTTACATTTATATTTTTGTATTTATACTGCCCCGTCGCTATGCGGGGCTTTGTTGTTTAACGAGATGTTTACAACAGTGCTCCCTAAAACTTTGATATTGTCACCTTTATTTTGCTACAGCAAAAAAAGGTTATTTGAAGAAATTACAGAAAATGCGGCCGTGATGTTAAAAATATCTGCAGATGTGTTGCAGAAAGCCTTGATTTCAAGGGAGCAATACGGGACTACAGTTTTTTTTAATGGTATCGCAATACCGCATGCTTTAATACCGGGTATAGCACAGCCACTGGCTGTTCTAAGTATCTTGGATACTTCAGTCCTATTTAATTCAATTGATTCAGATCCTTTACCCGTAGATATAACCTATTCACTGTTTATATCTCCAGATGAAGACTATGACAAAATCACAATATTCCTTCAACACTTAACAGAAGTTCTTTCAAATCAAGATCTATTAAATTCTTTACGTTTAGCCAGAAACGAACGTGGAAAAATATACACAATACTTAAGCAAATAGATGCAGTATTGGAAAACAATAAAACCAAGTAATTTCGGCAGCAGAATATGAATAAAGGTCTAGTTCAACTTTTCGTCATCTCAGGAAGATCAGGATCTGGAAAATCACAAGCATTAAAAGTACTCGAGGATCTCGGTTTTTATTGCATTGACAATCTTCCGGCAGTTTTTCTAGGAAATCTTATAAAACTTGCTAAAGAGCATTACCCGAAGTTGGCAGTTTCAATTGATATCCGTACAATTTTATACGGCGGAGATCGAGATCTTGCAATAATAAGTGAAACATACGCTCAGGCTCGCCATGATCCTTTAATCAAATCAACGATCATCTACCTTGATGCCGATGATCAGGTTCTCGTTAAACGCTATGCAAACACCAGACGACTTCATCCTCTGTCTATTACCTCTCTTTCTCTTGATGAAGCAATAAAACAAGAATCTGAGATGTTGATGAGAATTTCATCGGTTGCTGACCTACGGATCGACACTTCTTCATTATCCATTCATGAATTATCAGCCCAAATTACAACCTTGGTCCAAGGTCGTCCGGAGCGAGAACTGGTTATGATCTTTGAGTCATTTGGGTTTAAAGACGGTATTGCTAAAGACGCTGATTTTGTATTCGACTCAAGATTTTTACCTAATCCATTTTGGGTAAAGGAATTACGTCCTTATACTGGACTTGACAAACCAATAATTGATTTTTTTAACAAACATCGAGAAATTTATGATTATATAAACGAAATTGACGATATGCTCTCTCATTGGTTGCCTACAATTGAAACAAGTAATCGTAGTTATTTAACGGTGGCCATAGGATGTACAGGAGGGTTTCACCGCAGTGTATTCATAGCACAAACTTTAGCCGATCGCTTTTCTTTAAAAGGTATGACTGTACACGTTCGCCATCGCTCTCTAGAAAAAAATAAATCTGAGTTCCATTAACCGTGTAATGCATGCTTTTAATAGCTTAAATACAAGACTGGTAAATCTCATATCATCATTAATTTGATACATATAGCAAAATTGATATCGATAACAAAAAACGTTCTGACATTCAAGTACACGCATTTTTGCTTAAGTTACAATAAGAAATAGGTTTCAAGGTGATCTTTTTTAAATCACATAACGATATCCTAATATGTTAAATGGCATATCGCTTGAGAACTCCCAGCTTATAAAATCCGTTATACCTGCAGAGGAAAAAAGAATGAAAGCTATAGTTTTACATCAAAAGATGGACCTGCGTTACGAGGACGTACCTGATGCAACCATAAAAGATCCTAAAGAGGTTATTGTTAAAATGCTGACCGGCGGTATCTGCGGTTCTGATCAGCATTATTACACTCAAGGTGGTAACGGTACTGCTATCGTAGTCAGAGAGCCTTTGGTGATCGGACACGAGGGTTGCGGTATTGTTGAGGAAGTAGGCAAGGATGTAACAAAGGTTAAGAAGGGTGATATGGTCGTTATGCGTCCCGCCCGCCCTTGTTTTAAATGCTACTACTGCCAGAGAAGAGAATACACCTACTGCGAACATGTTCAACATTTAGGCTCTGCTGCTCTGTTCCCCCATACCACTGGTTTGTTTGCTGACTATGTTACCGTTCACGAAGAGCAGTGCGGCGTTGTTCATACCTTAAAACCTGAAGTTGGTGCTTTTGCAGAGCCTTTGGGCATTGCTTATAGCGGCATTAATGCTGTCGGCAATTTACTTGGCAAAGATGTAGTAGTTATGGGCGCAGGTCCTATAGGTTGCCTGTGTGTTGCTGCAGCAAAGACCTTGGGGGCTAATAGCGTCACCGTCGTAGATATTCGTGGCGAGACTCTGAAGATTGCTAAGCAAATGGGTGCTGATGTAGTTTGCAATTCCAAGGAAGATCCTGAGCAGATTGAAAAATGGTGCGAACACAAGGGATCCTTTGATATAGGTATTGAGGCAACTGGCAACGGCTTTGCCTGTGCACAGTTGATGAAACTTGTTCGTCCTCAGTCTATTGTTTCTCAAGTTGGTATGTACGGTGCTGGCCATGAACCAAAGGATTTTGGTCCTTTTGCTGTTAAAGGAATTAAGTGGCATTCAGTATTCCGTTTCTATGATGAGTTCGGTGCTGTTGTTTCCGCTCTTGATCGCGGTCTGATCAATCCTTTACCTTTGCTTTCCAAGTCTTTTGATGCTTCGCAATGCGTTGAAGGTATGAATGCAGCACTATCTCCTGATACTATGAAGGTTGAATACAACTTCAACGGATATAAGCCTGAATAATCATTCCACCTTGGAAAGGTTTAATTAATGCAAAAAAATAAAGAGAGGGGCTTGGCCCCTCTTTAAGGTTATACGTTGATTTTTTTTTTATAGAATTATTTGTTGACAAGTAATCGTAATATTTTCTCTTTACTGCATTTCATATAAATAAATGCTTTCTAAAAAGGTAGTTCACTTAGTTTCCATAAAGCAAATTTAACCTGCCCATTCACAGCCTCCTTTATTATTTCAAACCCAGGAAAACTTAATGCCTTTCCTGCATTCATTTCGACATAAACTATAGAACTGTGAGAAATCAATTTACGTTCAAGAATGATTGGCAAGCATTGCTCCAAAAGTGAGGTTGCGTAGGGTGGATCTAAAAAAACTAAATCATATGTTTCCTTAGTATTCTTTAGAAAGTGCACGGCGTCATCATTTACAACCGTTATTTGTCCCAGATCCTGCATTGCTACTTTTAACAGCTCACTATTTTCTTTATTAAGCTCCACCGTCGTAACCTTTGTAGCACCGCGTGACAAAGCCTCTGCCCCAAGCACTCCGCTACCGGCAAATAAATCCAATACTTTTGCCCCGTTACATTTTTCGCCTAGCCATGCAAAAACAGTTTCCCTAACTCTATCAGGTGTTGGCCTAAGCCCCCTTTTGTCTGACACGGGGAAGTTCCGTCCCCTCAGCTTACCGGCAATAATCCTTACTTGATGACAAAATTTATCTGGCATTTTTACTCTCAATTTTTTTTGTCAATGCAAATCTATAACTTGGAAAAAAAATTCAATACATTTGTCCAGAAGATATCATTTTCAGCTAGTACAATATTATGTGTTATAACAAGTTTTTTTATCTTTCAGCTTACGGATGGTCTCATGGGTAAAGGTTTTTTCGGTTTTTTCAAAAATAAAAAAACTGATTTTGTAAATACCGTTGATAAGCATAACGCAAAAGAAAGCGGTCTCATCAATCAAAATGAAGGTCAAGAAAATAAAATTATTTCCGAAATTGATGTGTTAAGTACTACAGCCTCTGAAAACAAATCATCATCGATAGAAGAACCGACTTCGTCAGAAGATCTTTTGACGCCACCGAAACATCTAAACCTTAAACCTGAGACACAACCTAAAAAGAGTACTAATGAATCCCAAGTTAACACAAAGCTTTCCTTCTTTGAACGGCTGAAACGCACCAGAGAAAATATTTCATACGGTCTTGAAGCCATGATCAAAGGCAAAAAGATCAGCGATGAATTATACGAAGATTTAGAAACAGCTCTTCTTACGGCCGATTTAGGTGTTGAAACTACAGATAAAATTATTAATAAACTGCGTGAATCATCAAAACTACGAGATTTGCATGATGCTGGAGCTTTAAAATCAAATTTAAAGAATATATTAAGAGATATTCTTGTACCTTGTGCCGAACCTATAAAACCGAATAACAAACAGAACGGTTCTCCGTTCGTGATATTAACAATCGGAGTTAATGGGGCAGGCAAAACCACAACCATAGGTAAGCTGGCATTAAAATTTAAATCGCAAGGACTAAAAGTTATGCTAGCTGCAGGAGATACATTTAGAGCGGCTGCAGTCGAACAATTGGTGAAATGGGGAGAACGTACAGACGTACCCGTTATTTCTCAGCCTACAGGCTCTGACAGTGCATCTGTGATATTTGATGCCATGACTGCAGCAAAATCACGTAATGTTGATATTTTAATTTGTGATACCGCAGGAAGATTGCAGAATAAAGATAACTTAATGGATGAACTAAAAAAAATAGTCCGAGTTATGAAAAAAAATGAAGAAACAGCTCCTGATGAAGTTATGCTTGTTTTGGACGCCTCCACTGGGCAAAATGCCATCTCACAAACGAAACTGTTTAACGACGCTGTAAAAATAACTGGAATAACAATTACAAAATTGGACGGAACCGCTAAAGGCGGTGTTGTCTTTGCTCTAGCAGACCAATTTAAAATTCCATTACGCTTTATAGGTATAGGAGAAAAGACAGAAGATTTACGTACCTTTGACGTTGATGCTTTTGTTGATGCTCTATTTAACAATTGATTTTTTTCTCACACCGAAGTAAATGGAATGAATACTACCAAGGCTAAAGAAAGTTCGTCGTCACATCTTATGCTGGCGCCTGTAGGAAATTTAAATTCTTATATTTCCCAGATAAACGCTGTGCCTATGTTGGAGGAAGAAGATGAACGAAATCTTGCCCGCCGCTTAAAAGATTACGGAGATATTGAAGCCGCCAGAAAACTTGTACTTTCACATTTAAGACTCGTAGTAAGTATTGCAAAGGGATATGCCGGCTATGGTCTTCCAATTGCGGATCTCATCCAAGAAGGGAATATAGGACTTATGAAAGCCGTAAAACACTTTGATCCTGATGTTGGAGGACGATTGGCTGCTTTTGCGGTGCACTGGATCAAGGCCGAGATACATGATTATGTAATAAAAAATTGGCGTATGGTTAAGGTGGCTACGACCAAAGCTCAACGAAAGCTTTTTTTCAAACTAAGATCTAATAAAAAGCACCTAGGGTGGTTTTCCTCTACAGAAAGGGCAAAAGTTGCGAATGATCTGGAGGTAAGTACAAAAGATGTAGCAGAAATGGAAACAAGACTTTCTGGACAAGATGTAACCTTTGATATTACTAATGATGACACCTCTGATCAGGATACTTTCGCTCCCGCGGCATATCTTGAGGATAAAAATTCAAATTTTGCCCACACTTTTGAAAATAATGATTACCATTCTTTCGAAGTATCAAAACTATCAGGAGCTTTAAACGAGTTGGATGAAAGAACAAAGATGGTCATCAAAAGACGATGGCTGGACGAAAACAAAGCTACATTACAAGAATTAGCTGATGATTTACACGTGTCCGTAGAGCGAGTACGCCAGATTGAAGTCGCTGGTATGAAAAAATTACGAGCGAATCTTATAAAAGCCGGAGTAAACGAAGATATCCAGACATTAGAGAATAAGTCAGCAACCAATAAAAGCTCTTAGTTTTTGTCTTATTGGATTTTATATAATGCAGACAGTGATCAGTAATTTTTCCGTCACTATGTGATAAATCCATAAAGCTTTAAACACCAAATCTTAACTTTGAAAACTCGTCCAAGCTTTCTCTAAAAATTTTTTGTTGATTTTTAAAAACTGTGGATCAGTGTTCGATCTTACTGCGGGGTGATCGAAATTAGACGAATTTATCACCTGCTGCATGCCAGTTCGGGACTTTCACCCTATAGTCATTTTGCATGCCGCGCACACTAATAAAGCCTCACGTTATAAACGTGAGGCTTTATTTTGACTCTGATACATGGATTCAAACGCTGTTCTAAATCCGCTTATTAAAGAATTTCTCCTGCTGCTACAGGCATCCTAACCTGCATAGGATGAAAATCCTGTTTTACGGGGAAACATAGTTCAGTTATATAACCTTAGTCTTAATAACATACTCTCAACAGGCTTATATTCATGCCACGTTATATTCGGAATTTGTCTGCTTGCTATACGCTCAACTTCTTCACGAATGTTTATGGCAACACTTGTATCAAGGTTATGAAAGACATCACTTTCTGGTCTAACCAACTTCACTGTTCCTCAAAACGACATTCATCACCCACCCACATTGTTATATTACTTCTGTTGAAACAAGGTTAAATCAGCGTCTGTTTCTTGCTATTTCAACAACCTTTAGTCTAGCCATCGCATCGGCCAATTTAGCTAACGCCGTATTGTAATCAACGTCGCCTGAAGAATGCTTGTTAATTGCTTCCTTAGCGGCATTCATTGCTTCTTGAGCCTTAGCCTCATCAATATCGTTTGCTCTCAATGCAGTATCAGCCAAAATAGTGGTGCTTTCAGGTTGAACCTCCAGAACTCCGCCTGCAAGATAAATCTGATCTTCCACTTCTTGATCATCAATAATTGAGACCATACCGGTTTTGATTGTAGTCAGCAAAGGAGTATGCCCGTACCTGATCCCTAGTTCTCCTTCTGAGCCAGTTACACGAACACTTTTAACCTTTCCTGAATAAAGGCTTCCGTCAGCACTGACGACTTCTAGCTGAAAAGCAAATGTCTCCATATGCAGACTCCTTGCCGTTACAAATTCTTAGCTTTCTCAACAGCTTCTTCAATGGTACCAACCATATAAAATGCTTGTTCTGGAAGATTATCGTAATCGCCGTTAATAATTCCCTTAAAGCCTCTGATAGTGTCTTTGAGAGATACATATTTGCCAGGAGATCCGGTAAATACTTCTGCAACAGAGAATGGTTGAGACAGGAAACGCTGGATCTTACGAGCACGGGCAACGGTAAGCTTATCTTCTTCAGATAACTCATCCATACCAAGAATTGCAATAATATCCTTCAACTCCTGATAGCGTTGCAAGACAGTCTGAACACCACGAGCCACCTCATAATGTTCCTTTCCAACTACAAAAGGATCAAGTTGGCGTGAGGTAGATGCCAAAGGATCAACCGCTGGATAAATACCAAGTGCCGAAATCTGTCGAGAAAGCACGATAGTTGCATCCAAATGGGCAAAAGTAGTTGCCGGGGAAGGATCGGTCAAATCGTCGGCAGGGACATATACAGCCTGTACCGATGTAATTGACCCTTTCTTAGTTGATGTAATACGCTCCTGAAGTGCACCCATTTCCTCTGCCAAAGTAGGCTGATATCCCACAGCAGATGGCATACGACCAAGCAAAGCAGAGACCTCAGTTCCAGCCAACGTATAACGATAAATGTTGTCAATAAACAACAGAACATCCATACCCTCATCACGGAACTTCTCAGCTACAGTTAGACCGGTTAGGGCAACACGGAGACGGTTTCCGGGAGGCTCATTCATCTGTCCGTATACCATCGAAACCTTATCAAGAACATTGGAAGCCTCCATCTCGTGATAAAAATCATTTCCTTCACGTGTTCTTTCACCTACACCGGTAAATACAGACAAACCGGAGTGAGCGGTTGCGATGTTATTAATAAGCTCCATCATAGTTACGGTTTTGCCAACACCGGCGCCACCAAACAAACCTACCTTACCGCCCTTAGCAAACGGGCAAATAAGATCCATCACCTTGATACCAGTCTCGAGGATTTCTGTTGTTGACGACTGCTCCGCATAAGAAGGAGCTGCACGATGGATAGACCAATCCTCTTTTTCATTAATCGGTCCTCTCTCATCCACAGGCTGTCCTAAGACATTCATAATTCGTCCTAGAGTTTCACGTCCTACTGGTACCTTAATACTGTCACCAGTGTTAACAGCGACCAGTCCGCGACTTAAACCATCAGACGATCCCATAGCGATGCAACGAACGACACCACCACCAATTTGCTGCTGAACTTCCAAAACAATTTCTGCTCTGTCACCATCTGCAGCAATTTTTAGTGCGTCATAGAGCTCTGGAATATCCTCTTCCTTAAACTCCACATCCACCACTGCGCCGATGATTTGGACTACGGTACCTTTTTTACCGGCGCGAATTGCAGTTTCTGCCATTTTTATTTCCTCAATTAACTCTAGACCGCAGCGGCACCGGACACGATGTCGTTCAACTCATAACGATCTAACACCACATCCAAAATAGCCTCCGGATCTGGTTCATACAGATAATCCCAATGGTGTGACGACATTTTTTCTTCGTCTGTCTTCATCAAAGGAAGAAGCTGTTGCACGGACGGTAGCTGAACCATGGTGTTTTTAAAGCGATTAAAACAAAGATAAACTTCATCTGTCTCTCCCTTTAAAAAACCATCGGTCATAACCTTAATTGAGCCTACAAGTTTCTCTGGAGACGGATTATCCCCAAATCCACTGTGTGCTGCTACCACGTCCACTCCACTCTTTATAAAGAAGCTTGATGCCTTAGACCCTAACAAAACGACCTTAACACCAATATTTTTACGTTTGAATTCATCAATCTTATGAATTATTTGACGAAATAGATTGATATTAAGACCGCCGCAAAGACCACGATCCGTGGATACAATTACGAATCCTACATTTTTTACAGGTCTTTCAACCATATATGGATGCTTGAACTCACTATGACTGGCTGCTATATGTCCAATTATGCGCAATAACCCTGCCGAATAAGGCCGGCTTTGGCTCATTTTGTCCTGAGCCCTGCGCATTTTGGATGCAGCAACCATCTGCATTGCACTCGTGATTTTTTGCGTATTCTGTACGCTTGCAATCTTAGTGCGTATTTCCTTTGCTCCGGCCATTTAAGCTCCTAGTAAGTCTGAGTTGACTTAAACTCGGTAACAATATCACCGAGCTTTTTAACTATTTCATCAGTGTAGTCAGGTTGGGAATCAAGTTCCTCCAATACCTCACCATACTTGCTGTGACCAAAACTCAATAACCCTGCTTCAAAAGACGCAATCTTCTTGATTTCAACATCCTCAAGATAACCACGCTCAGCAGCAAAAATTACTAAAGCCTGTTCAGCTACAGACAATGGAGCATATTGAGTTTGCTTCATCAACTCAGTAACTTTTTGTCCGTGATTCAGTTGCTTTCTAGTACTGTCATCCAAATCTGACGAAAACTGAGCAAACGCTGCCAACTCACGATATTGAGCCAAAGCAGTACGAATACCGCCTGACAACTTTTTAATAATCTTTGTCTGTGCGGAACCGCCAACTCTTGACACCGAAATACCAGGATCAACAGCAGGTCTAATACCTGAATTGAACAGACTGGTAGTCAGGAAGATCTGCCCGTCAGTAATAGAAATTACATTTGTCGGAATAAATGCAGAAACGTCACCTGCTTGGGTCTCAATGATCGGTAAAGCAGTTAAAGAACCTGTTTTACCTTGCACTTTACCTTCAGATTTCTTCTCTAGGTATTCAGCATTCACTCGTGATGCTCGCTCAAGCAATCTCGAATGGAGATAGAAAACATCACCAGGGAAAGCTTCACGCCCAGGGGGACGACGAAGCAACAACGAAATCTGACGGTATGCCACAGCATGCTTGGACAAATCATCATATACAATCAAAGCGTCCTCGCCTTGATCCATAAAATATTCGCCCATGGCGCATCCCGCATAAGGAGCAATATACTGTAAAGCCGCTGTGTCGGATGCAGAAGCTACAACGACAATGGTATTATCCAATGCGCCCATATCAGAGAGCTTTCTTACAACTCCAGCAATTGTGGATGCCTTCTGTCCGATCGCTACATAAATACAACGAACACCGTATTTCTTTTGATTGATAATGGTATCGATAGCCAAAGCAGTCTTGCCTGTTTGTCGATCTCCAATTATCAATTCTCGCTGACCTCGTCCGATGGGGATCATTGAGTCAACAGCTTTATAGCCAGTTTGAATAGGCTGATCTACGCTTTGACGAGCAATAACTCCAGGAGCAATTTTTTCGACAGGATAATACCCATCGTTGGTTATAGGTCCCTTACCATCAATAGGCTCGCCCAAAGCATTGACGACTCGACCTAACATTCCGTTGCCGACAGGAACGTTTAAAATACGACCGGTGCTATGAACCTTCATACCTTCGGACAGGGAAGTATACGGTCCGAGGACAATTGCACCGACAGAGTCTCGCTCAAGATTCAAAGCAAGACCATAAAGATCATTGCCAAAATCCAGCATTTCACCCTGCATCACGTTCGCAAGACCATGAATTCTGGCAATACCATCGTTCAAAGAAACGATAGTTCCCTCATCCTTGGCTTCGGTAACAACCTTGAATTGCTTAATTCTCTCTTTTATGAGACCAGCAATTTCAGTTGAATTGAGTTGCATTATTCATCCCCTTGTTATCTTAGGGTTGAAGACAGTTTTTCCAAACATGTCTTAACACTTGCGTCGATGACCTTATCACCAATCTTAAGAACAACTCCGCCTATTAAAGACGTATCAATATGTTGTTTTAAATGAATGGTACAGTCATACTTTTCAGAAAGCTTTTTCTTAAGAGCATCAAGATCTGACTCAGCCAGATGGCGAGCTGAAGAAAGATGCACGACCATAACCTTATCGTGCTTATCCTTCAGACGGCAAAACTCAACGTAAATTTCAGGTAAGACCTCAAATCTTCCGTTGGTAGCCAACAGCTTAATAAAATTCTCCCCAGAGGTGTCTATAACTCCTTTAAGAAGTTTAATAAAGCTGTCGTAAGCATCATCAGGGCTGGACGAATTCTTTAAAAACCCAAGATAGAAAGGATCTCTGACAGCTTCAGACATCGCAAACAACATGTTTTGCCATCTGTCGAAGTTTTTTTCTTCTGATGCAATGCCAAATACGGCTTCAGCGTATGGTCTTGCAACAGTTAAATTTTCAGCCATTACAGATCTTCCTTTCTTTACTTAGAGTGAGTTTTCAATCTGCTCTAATGCAGTCTTGTCGGTCGCGGCATTAGTCCTTTCTCCAAGGATCTTTGCTGCTCCGGCAACAGCAAGAGCTGATATATGTGCTCTTAACTCTTCTTGAGCTTTATTACGCTCTGCCTCAATCTCAGTCTTAGCATGCTGCAAAATCTTTGCTTTTTCTTCATCGGCTTCTGCAACTGCTTTATCTAAAATTTCGGCTCTTTGCTTCTGTGCTTCATCGACAATCTTCTGAGCTTGAATTCGAGCTTCCTGCAATGCTTCTTTCGCACTTGCATTGGCTACTTCCAAACTCTTTTTTGCCTTTTCGGCATTTGACAGACCGTCAGCAATTTCCTTTTGCCTTTTTTCAATAGCATTGATCAGAGGCGGCCACACATATTTCATGCAAAGGACTGCAAAGATCAGGAAAGCTACTGCCTGTCCCAAAAAAGTGGCATTAATTTCCAAAATGAAACGCTCCGCTTCTTATTTGAAACAGCTTTGCTCTTATTAACTATTAGCAACAGCAAACATTACGTACATACCAAGTCCGACGGCGATCATAGGGATAGCGTCAACCAAACCCATAACGATAAAGAACTGGGTACGCAACAAAGAAAGCAAGTCAGGCTGTCTTGCTGCACCTTCTAGGAACTTACCGCCCAAAATGCCGATACCTATGGCACCGCCGATTGCAGCTAAACCCATCATCAGGCCCGCAGCGAGGAAAAGCATGTAGGTTGCGTCCATTTCAAATCTCCTTGTTAAATAGACAATGAACTATTCATCTTCACTGGCCATCGATAAATAAACGATAGTCAGAACCATGAAAATAAATGCCTGTAAGGTCACAATCAAAATGTGGAATAAAGCCCAAGGCACATTCAATACCCACTGGATCCACCACAAAGGCAGCAGAGCAATAAGTATGAAAATCATTTCTCCGGCATACATATTACCGAAGAGTCGCAAGCCCAAAGAAACGGGCTTTGATAAAAGAGAAACACCCTCCAGAACAAAGTTCACAGGAATGAACACCCAATGATTGAATGGATGCAATGTAATACTTTTTAGGAAACCAAGAACACCTATATTTTTGAAAGAAAAAACAAATATCAAACAAAATACGGCTGTTGCCATGGCCAAAGTAATATTCACATCAGCTGAAGGAACTACTCTTAAGTATGGAATTCCCAATTGCTTCGCAGTTTCCGGCAAAAGATCTATGGGTAATAAATCCATAAGATTCATTAAAAAAATCCACGCAAATACGGTCAATGACAGAGGAGCGATCAAGGCACTGCGACGTTTAAATATCCCAGAAACCATATCTCTGACCATGCAGAATATCATCTCGATGAAACACTGGAATTTTCCAGGAACACCGCTTTGTGTTCTTTTGGCTGCTGCTCTAAATAGGAGCAGGAATACTACCCCCAATATCACAGTGATAACAAAAGAATCTAAGTTCAAAGTATAGGGGTTAACGATTGAGGAGCTCCCATTTTCCGACGGTATCCCTACACATTTTCCTTGTCCAAGATCCGATAAAAAGCATTTCTCAGTAGTGACTGATTTAGCACACTGATGTATATCAGAATTATTCAGACACTGTTCGAAGGCTTTACTGTCAACAGGCTTCACACTATCAACTATTGAAAAATCACGCAGATCTACTTGCAGAAAATGCAGATGATGCGAAATATACTCTTGAGACTTGCTCTCTGACATAAACTCAGCACCTTAAAATTGCTTGCTAGGCTTCCACTTCCGGCACTCTAAACTTCAAACAGAGCCGGCCTTAGTTTTATCTTGAAAGAAAATTACGACAATTAAAATTTAAAGTCAAAGATACCTAAATATTCATATTTTTAAAAATCTTAATTGTAAGTATATTTTTTATTAAAATAATAGTAACAAAAACAACAATAAACAATTCGTTTAACAAATTTATATATTTAAAGTAAAAACATAATAGAAATATTAGTATCAGATATTTAAGAACAACTCCATAAATAGCATCATAAATACTTGTTTTTGCAGAGTTTTTATCTCTATCATGACGATGGGTACAGTACCACCCTACTACATTTACTATGGAGAAAACGCAAATAGCTGACAAAGTTGCAAAAATTGCGAGCAATGCAGGACTTTTCGAAAAAAAAGCGTAAACAGTGGAACAAACCAGCAAAAACGTATACAAAAAAAAGTATGGGAGCAGAGGAGAGAGCTGTACTTTCATAATGTTTGAAAAAGATTATCGCTTTTTTTTAATTCTACGTTAAATTGCACCAAAACTGTTATCGCTATATTTTAGGCCGGCTTTCTTCAGTCAATCCCCAAAAAACGCCTAATCTTCGCAAGTTCCGCTCCTGAGGAATAGGAGAGAGAAATTTTACCGCGTTCCTCGTTTCCACCTATATGAAGCTTTATCCCTATAAGTTTGTTTTGTAATTCTTTTTCCAATTTATTAATAAAAGCAGATTCGAGATTATGAGTATTATTTTTTTTCTGAAAACTATCTTCGCCCTTTTCTTTTACTGACTTTACAAAGCTTTCCGTTTGACGAACATTCAAACATTTTTTTACAACAACTTCGGCTGTTCTTTTTTGGACTTCTCCATTTAGACCTAGTAATACTTTTGCATGACCTAAATCAATATTCCCACTGCGTAAAAAATCTTTTACATCGTCCTCAAGTTTGTTTAACCGCAAAAGATTTGTAACTGTAGAACGCGATTTACCCAAGGTCTTAGCTAATTCGTCCTGATTAATCCCGCATTCATCAAGCATCTGTTCTAACGCTTCAGCTTGTTCAAGCGGATTTAAATCCTGGCGTTGCAGATTTTCAACAAGAGCTAAAGCGTATGCTTTTGTTTTTGCAACATTTTTTATAAAACAAGGAATTGTTTTTAAGCCAGCCTTTTTGCCGGCACGATAACGACGTTCACCGCAGATAATATCGTATTTACCGATCTCATCTTCACTCTTCTTAACTATTAGGGGATCAAGGATTCCATGCTCTCGAATTGAATCTGCCAATTCATTGATCGCCTGATCTATAAATTCTTGGCGCGGTTGATAAATAGAAGCTCGTAATAAATTAATGTCTAACTCTACAACAAGATTATCTGATGAGTTGAGCGTAACGTTCTCTACGTTTTCTTTATTGTCATTACCATGATTCTTTAAATCTTTGGCTTTCTTGCTTTCACTAAGAAGTGAACTTAGTCCGCGTCCTAAAGGCATTTTTGATCCCTAAAACTTTTTATTGTTCGTCTCTTTTGATAATTTCCTTGGCTAATTCCATATAAGCTTTGGACCCAGTTGATGATTTATCATAGTACATTACAGGTTTTCCATAGCTAGGGGCTTCAGCCAAACGAACATTTCTCGGAATTATGGTCTCATATACCAAATCTCCGAAATTTTTCTTTAGCTCCTCAGATACATCCGAGGAAAGCTTATTTCTATTATCAAACATAGTTCGCAGAATGCCTTCAATCTTCAATGAAGGATTGACGGCATGTGCCAATTGATCAACTGTATCAATAAGCAATGTTAACCCCTCCAATGCAAAATACTCACACTGCAGAGGCACTAAAATAGAATGAGCTGCGCACATAGCATTGACCGTAAGAAGATTTAACGATGGAGGACAATCGATAAAAATATAATCGTACCCGTCTTCTATAGACTTTAACGCTCGTTGTAGTCTGTATTCTCTCCCGTAAAAATCAAGCATCTTTACTTCAGCAGCAGTTAAATCTTCATTTGAAGGAATTAAATGAAAACCTCCGTTTGTTTTATGTATTAAAACATCATTGATATCATAATCATCAATCAATACCTGACAAACAGTGTTTGTTAATTCAAATTTATTAACTCCTGATGCCATGGTTGCGTTCCCTTGAGGATCACAATCTACAACCAAAACAGATCTTCCGTTTGCTTGCAACGATGCAGCTAAGTTCACGCAAGTTGTAGTTTTACCAACACCACCTTTTTGGTTTGCTATTGCAATAATCTTAACCATAATTTGTTTCAGGTCCGAATCAATGTTTCAACGAAATAATGACAGCTTGTCTTGATGCATTGAGGCAAGGTACATGTAATTCATGTATTTCTTCTATCACAGCGTCTTCAGGCAAATCATTTCGTTCAGCATCAGTCAACTTTCCTTTCATTGCTACAAACTTGCCATTATGTGTAATTAGTCCCCTACACCAACTAACGATACGCTCAAGCGGGGCAAAGGCTCTGCTTACAATACATTCAAAAGCTAGACTAGGAGATAGCTCTTCACACCTCCCTATTACTGCAGACACGTTATTTAACTCAAGAATAGCTATTGCATTTTTTACGAAAGAAATCTTTTTAGCTACAGAATCTATAAGCGTAAATTTAATTTCAGGATGCAAGACTGCTAATACGAGACCAGGAAAACCAGGTCCTGTTCCAACATCCGCAATATTTTTTCCAAAAATGTACGGCTCAATACTCATGCTATCCAAAATATGTAGCACAACCATATCCATTGGATCTTTGATCGCTGTTAAATTAAGTGCCTGATTCCATTTAAATAACAGCATTACCAATGCTGTCAGTTTTTTTAACTTGTCGTCATCAATATCAACAGTGCAGTCTGATTGTTTCCAAAGCTCTGATATTTTTTTACTTATTGCAGATTCTGAGATATTTACATTGCTGAAACTCATAATTAATCAATAACTCCCAGCACCCCTAATTTTTTTAAATGAACCAGCAAAATAGATATAGCAGCAGGAGTTATTCCAGATATTCTGGATGCCATACCAATGGTCTCCGGTTTGAACTGATTAAGTTTTTGAGAAACTTCGTTTGAAAGAGCAGGGATGGAAGAATAATCAAAATGTAACGGTAATAATGTACTTTCATTACTAATGTGTTTTTTTATATCGTCAAGTTCACGTTTCAGGTACCCCTGATACTTTACTTGAATTTCAACCTGCTCGGCAGCCTGAGGCATTGTAGCTATTGGATTGATCTCTGCTGATTGCATTAATGAGCTGTAGGTTACCTCGGGCCGCCTTAAAATTTCTTCAAGACTCTGCTCCTGAGACAAAGAATTTTTTAATATAGGATCTATTTTCTTTCCTAATTCTGACGAAGGTTTTACAAAAGTTTCACGTAATCTATTTTTTTCCCTTTCTATCTGCAATTCTTTTTTTTCAAAATCTCTCCATCTCTCATCTGAGATAATACCAAAATCCTTTGCTTGCGGAGTTAAGCGCTCATCTGCATTATCTTCTCTTAAAATTAATCGGTATTCGGCTCTGGATGTAAACATGCGATAAGGCTCTTTAGTTCCCAAGGTACACAAATCGTCCATTAATACACCAATATAAGCCTGATTACGGAGAGGGAACCACGGACTTTTACCTTGGACATATAAAGAAGCATTAATACCGGCTAATAATCCTTGAGCTGCAGCTTCCTCATATCCTGTAGTCCCGTTAATTTGACCCGCAAGAAATAGGCCGGGAATAATTTTTGATTGCATTGAAACAGATAATTCTCTAGGGTCATAAAAATCATATTCAATAGCGTAGCCTGGTCTTGCTATCACTGCATTCTCTAACCCTTCAATCGAATGTATAAAATTCTCTTGTACATCGAATGGCAACGAAGTTGAAATTCCGTTTGGATAAACCAACGGAGAAGTGAGTCCTTCTGGTTCTATGAATATCTGGTGTGACTCTCTCTCTGGATAACGTACTATTTTATCCTCGATCGATGGGCAGTAACGAGGTCCAATACTATGAATTACCCCTGAATAAAGAGGGCTTCTATCCAATCCTTTTCTTATTATTTCATGTGTTTTCTCGTTAGTTCTGGTTATAAAACACGATACCTGCTGAGGATGTATCTTACTTGTATGCATAAATGAAAAAACAGGAGGATTATCTTCAGGCATCTGTTTCTGCATCTTTGAGAAATCGATACTTCCTGCATAAATTCTTGCTGGAGTTCCTGTTTTTAATCTTCCAACAGTTAGTCCAAGTTCCTTAAGATTTTCTGCAAGCTTTATAGAGGCAGGATCACCAGCTCTGCCGCCACTATAATGCTCTAATCCTACATGAATTAAGCCGTTAAGAAATGTTCCGGCACAAACAACAACGGATTTTGCATAAAATTCTATGCCTCCAGCTGTTTTTACCCCTGATACAACATTATCTTTAAAAAACAGACCAGTACATGGTTGCTGAAATATTGTTAAATTTTGGTATTCTGCTAGGGTTTGACGTATTACCTGCTTATATAGATGTCGATCTGTTTGTGCTCTAGTTGCCATTACAGCAGGACCTTTTGATGAATTTAAAGTACGGAATTGTATTCCTGCTTTATCTACGGCTGCAGGACATACTCCTCCCATAGCATCCACTTCTCGCATCAAGTGACCTTTACCAATTCCTCCAAATGCAGGATTACATGACATCTCTCCAACTGTTTCTAGATTATGAGTAAGAAGCAAGGTTTTACATTTCATTCTGGCGCTAACTGCAGCCGCCTCAATACCAGCATGCCCTGCACCAACTACAATTACATCATATTCTCTAAACTGGCTCATAACTTTGTTCTTTATTAACATTCTTCTAAATTTAAGAAAATTTAATAGCAAATAAATAAAATAAAAGAATATATATT
>PPYF01129475.1_pt1 | contig 40387 bp, 38 predicted proteins | sample 1559871 | NCBI WGS metagenome assembly PPYF01 (sample SAMN08240021, study PRJNA423297) | Human gut metagenome, whole genome shotgun sequencing project.
GTTTTAACCCCTCAATGGAACCGCCTCCTTTGCTATGTTGCTCTCCTCTTTTTCGGGAGGACAAAACAAGCATAGCAGTGAAACTGGACAACTATTGTCCGGTTTAAAATGCCCTCGAAAAATTTTTTTCGAGCAGTACGATGTGTACTTGGCATGAGTAATCACTCGGCGTGAAAGTCCGCTTCTTTTTTTAACCCCTCAATGGAACCACTTCCTTTGCTATGTTGCTCTCCTCTTTTTCGGGAGGACAAAACAAGCATAACAGTTAAACCGGACAACTATTGTCCGGTTTAAAATGCTGCTGAAAAAATTTTTTTTATTTTTTGAAAGTTGCATCAGTGCGCGAGGCAGAAGCAATAACTTGACATAAAAAACATTAGTATTACCATATGACACATTGACAAGTCTTTATGCGTATGTTATTATATAGACAAATATCTATGTGAGGTGGGCGCAATGCATGAAGTGGATGTGGCTCTAATCTGTAAAGCCCTTGGCGATCCCAACAGATTAAAAATTGTTAAAATGTTGTCGGACGGCGAAAAGTGTGGCTGCAAACTGCTGGAAGCCTTTGAAATTACACAGCCCACACTTTCCCACCACATGAAAATACTTTGTGAATGTGGATTGGTCGTGGCAAGGAAAGAGGGAAAGTGGTCGCATTATTCACTTTCAAGTGAAACATTATCGATGTTCCAGACTTTTGTTTCGTTTTTGAACTGCAGCAAAGGCAGTGATTGCAGATGTCGGTAGTGTGGAGCTTTATCCAAGACCAAATACTTGGTATGAAGTGGCTGAACGAATTGACCGGAATGGTACTCTCCTCTTTGGGGTTGGATATCACAGGGCGAATTGGCGGAAGCATACGGTTTTTTCTCTATGACACGATTAAAATTACCGTACTCCTTTGCTTTCTGATTCTGTTGATCAGCTATATTCAAAGCTATTTCCCGCCCGAACGAAGCAAAAAGCTGTTGGGGCGGTTTCATGGAATAGGAGCGAACTTTATCGCGGCCTTGCTCGGAACGGTAACCCCGTTTTGCTCCTGCTCCTCGATCCCGTTGTTTATCGGTTTTACCAGCGCGGGCCTGCCGCTTGGCATCACATTTTCTTTTCTAATTTCCTCTCCAATGGTTGATCTTAGCAGTTTGCTATTACTGGTTAGTATCTTCGGTTGGAAGGTTGCGGCAGCTTATGTCGTGGTTGGACTTGTGATAGCCGTTGTTGGAGGTACTCTCATTGAAAAACTTCACATGGAAAAGCATGTGGAGGATTTCATTCAGAATGCAAGTGCGGTCGATCTCGACTCGCCAAGACTCAGCCAGAAAGAACGCTTTATTTTTGCAAAGGATCAGATGTTCTCTACTTTCAAAAAAGTTTTTCCCTATATCCTAGCAGGAGTTGGCATTGGGGCCGTTATCCACAACTGGATACCGGAAACATGGGTAGAATCGGTTCTTGGCAGCAACAATCCTTTCGGAGTTGTCTTGGCTACCCTGATTGGCATTCCTTTGTATGCGGATATCTTCGGTACGATACCCATTGCAGAAGCGTTGCTGTTCAAGGGGGCGCAGCTTGGCACGATACTATCCTTTATGATGGCAGTAACGACCCTGTCGCTTCCCTCTATGATTATGCTGAAAAAGGCCGTCAAACCAAAGCTGCTTACTTTATTTATCGGTGTCTGCACGGCGGGGATTCTTTTTGTCGGTTATCTGTTCAACGCATTTCATTATCTTTTTATATAGGAGGAATCATTTATGAGTTTATTCAGAAAGAAAAAGGAAGACTGCTATGACGGCAATTGCGATGCGAAAAGCATGAAGGCGGTTCAAGCAGGTAAAGCCGGTGGCGCTCGGGTGAAAATCCTCGGTTCCGGCTGTGCGAAGTGTAAACAACTGAAAACGAATACGCAGGAGGCGTTAAAGCTGCTTGGCATGGATACTACCGTTGATCATATAACGGACTTTACACAGATTGCTTCCTATGGAGTGATGACAACACCGGCTCTCGTTGTAGACGGCAAGGTGCTTTCCTATGGAAAAGTTCTGACAACGGAAGAGGCAACAGAACTTCTGAGAAAGGCGAGGTAAGCGTTATGGCCTGCGAAAATGTAGACGAAAATGTAGAAGAGTGTATTTGTCCAAAAATAACTTGTAAACATCATGGGAAATGCTGCGCGTGTGTGATAAAGCATCGTACAACAGACAGTTTACCGTTTTGCTTGTTTCCCGAAAACGGCGGCGACAAGAGCAATCGGAACCACTATGAAGTTTTGAAGAAACGTTTTGAAGATTGTGAGAGTTCAAATCCACACGCAAATTCTTGATGTGTTAAGCATTCTTCCGTTGTCTCATGCGGCAGACATAATTTTTTTTATATCCATCGAATCAAATCCAAAATCCGCGACTTATAAGTGAACGCTTTCCAATGAGGTGAACAAATGCCTTTGCCAGACATTCAACATTATATGGAGTATTTGTTCCGTGCTGCACTGAAGAAGTGCGGGAACTTGGACGATGCCAAGGATTTGACGCAGGAAGTGCTGCTTGCGGCTCTGCAATATCCGAAGGAGATAACAGAGATAAAGTCGTGGCTCTGTATGGTATTAAATCATAAATACTACGATCTGCTGCGTCGAAAGTACAAGCTGCCGATGGTCAGCTTTGATCTGATCCCCGAAGAAGCGGAGCCGTGGGTAACACAGGAAGCGGACGACCGCCCCGATGCCATATGGATAGGCTTGACATCAGCTGTCATGGCTGTCAAGGATTCCTTGACGAACCTTGGTCGCTGGTGGCTAACGATTTGATGAAACAAAATATTTTGATTGTGGCTTATGAAAAGCCTGTAACATGCGTAGAAATAGCAAAGGCGTTAGGCATTCCTACTGCATACGTGGAAAATGCCGTTCATGATCTAACTACGTCGGAACTAATGAAAGAAGTTGGAAATAAATATTTCACTGATTTTATGATTAACAAACCCGATCAGTTGCTCAAAGGTTTGGATACTGAGATTGCTCTTGTGGAGAAATATTACGCGGACATTTTGCAAAGCGTGAGCGAGTATTTGTCCAAGCTTCGAACAGCAGTATTTCTGACGGAGATGACAGACAGCAAACGAAGAAAATTGGAGTATTACTTCCTTCTTCATCTGTTTTCTTCCGCGCTCTATACGGCGACACAGCGCATTGTTCCGTCAAAAGAGGAATATCCGCAGCGCCCGGACGGTGGCAGGTGGATCGCTATAGGGGCGCAGTATCCACACGATTTCGATTTTGAAAATTACCGTTTTGCAAAATATTGTTACGGTGGCTTTAGAAGGGCATATTTTGAAGGTTTTCTTAATGCGAAGTCGATTGATTTAAAGATTTATGATACTCAGCCTGATCTAAACAACTATCAGCATGGTCCGGTTGAAATACACGATGATGAACTTTCAAAGCTTTTGTATATCATTTCAAGAGGAATCCCGTTTGACAATACCGGGTTTCATTTGATGTACTGCAAGGACATTCCCTACCTGACTGAATGCGGAATATTAGGCAGCAAGGACGGTAAGCCGTTTGTCAATCTCCCTATGATTACTCCGGAGGAATACCATGTGCTTGATCAAATTCGTATTGAGCATATGTATTTGATGGCAGATTTGCTTGAGCCGTGGCTAAGGGAAATATTCCCTCAACTGAGAATTGAGATTCCAAAGCATCTTAAATGACAACCTCGAATAAAGAATGACAAATAATCAAGCAGTGCTATGACGATCAGAAATCAAAAATGCCACCATCGACGGCTGGGTTTTCAGCTTATCGAGGGTGGCATTTTCAATGACCGCAACGGGAAAAACCGTATACGGATAATCCAGATACGGGAAATCCAGATGTGGAAAAACCAGACACGGAAAATCCCGCACAAATGAATACTAAATAAAGTAATTACTTAAAGAAGAAATAACAATCTAAAGAAATATCAATCCTATCAATCTTGATAGGCAAACCTGTTATACAGATAAACGCTCCTTTTCTTTGATAGGATAGATAGGACGGATTTGCTGTCGAAATAAAGGTTGAAAATCGCGAGAATTTTGCTTTGTAAGCCTCGTTCAGAAGTGGGGGCGTATGTTTTCCTTGCCAATGTTGAAAATGCAATCTGAGGCGTTAAAAGTAACGCAATATGGGAGAACCCAATAACAGTGAATGAAAACAGAGACAACATTTTTGATGCTGCCTCTGTTTTGTGGTTATTCGATAAACTGTTTTACAATGTCGATAATATCCTGACCGTACAATGTAAGCTGTGCCTCGTCTAAGCATCGTAATGCTTTGATGTCTTCCAGCGTTGTTGGAGCAAATTTGGCAATTCTCTCGCAAGAGGCATTTTTGAACACCTCATATGCTTTGATTCTGTTTAGTTTATATGTTTTTGTTCTATATGCAACCAGCGCATCTTTGATGTTAGCGGAGACATCTTCCGGAACGGAGCTTTCAGAAAGCGCATCTACATAGACAACATTCACATATTTCTCTAACAGTTCTTCATTCCGCAGTATGTCTTCATCAGATGCCTGATAAAGAACATATCCGAGAAAAGCCATATCATCAGCAGGAATTCCATGACGGAACTCGAATTCAATTTGTTTGAAAACATAGGTAGTATAATTATTGTTGACTTTGGTGAAGTTTGAGTAGTTATTATACTTTTCCTTAAATGTTTTCAAAAACTCATATCCAGGTCTATAAAACTTCGCGTAGCAATATTCAAACAGGGAGAAAAATTGCTCTTTCTTTTCAATCCCCACACAGAAAATAGGGTGATCTATATCATGCTGAGCGACAACTTCCAATTTCTGCTCCGACATAACGGAAGCCGTAATTTGATTTATAAGATTACGACAATAGTAAATCTTACATACAACACCTATAATGGCCGTCATAAAGAACATACCATTATTAACCAATCCAACTTTATAGGGATCGGATCCATCGTCATTCTTTTTTACCTGATTAGCCCACAGTTTATAGAACGCCTTAATTTTCAGCAAATCGCCAAGAAAACCGCTATTGTACTTCTTATTGAACAACAGATCATAACGCTCACGGTTTCCACAAATAGACGCTTTGCTGCCCCGCGCTGTACCGGGCTTCTGATAAACGAACGACAATAGAAACTGTCCCAACTCCTCGTTGGTGGTATTCTGCCATGCAGCAGGATACAGTTTTTTGTTTACCTTTTCGCCACGCTTGATTTGACAGTAAATACCTGCATCAGCAAGCTGCTTTTTCAATAGACGCTGTTCGATGCGGTTAGCAATTAGGTCTTTATCTTTTATCGGCTTTTGCGTATTTGTCGCTTCTGCAACATTTGCGATAAATTCCAAACGATCATCTTCAGATTTATACTTGTTTTTGATGATTTTGCATTGAATGAAAAAGTCTTTTTGGAATTCTGTTTCTCCAACAAGTTTGGTTGTCTGACCGCCATTGATGATAGAAAAATTTTGAACTAGTATTTGATTGCCTTCAACGATATAGTCATCGCATATGAGAATTACACCGTTGTTATAATACCAAAAATTTTCAGGGTATTCCTGAATGGATTCAATTATATTCCCATCAATTTTGGCGTTTTTTACATAGTATCTTAGATTTTGCGCAAACAAACCTCTGTAGCCATACTGCTCATACAGGTTTTTAAGAGACATTGCAGATATATTAACTATCAAAGACCCTTCCGCTCCGAAGCGCATATAGTTGTTTGGAGCATCAAGTTGGATAACAGCTTCATCAACATACTCTTTGGGGTTTTCTATTTCCATAATCTCGTATTCAATGTCAAGTCCAAAGGAAATATGATATGTAACATAATCGTGCTCCGGCTTCATAGCCTGTAACGCGTTTGTGATAGATCGTTTGTTTCCAACAGTTTTCGGGTTATGGTTTGTTATCAGGCGAATTTTTAGTGGTCTCGTGCCAGATATTTTGTAGTCATCATCACTCAAAATAGTGCCTAATTCCTTGCGAACACTTGATTTACGCTCCTGTGCAGAGCAAATTGCTGCTTCTGCATCTTTGAACATCTTCAAAATCGCAGGGAAATCAAACGCATTATTCTCAGAATAAAGCGCGATGACAGCATCAACATCACCCTTATCAGAATCCTGGTCAATATAAATACCTGTTATATGATCAGAAGCCGCACTTTGAAAAATATTTCCCTGAATAATATCAGATATTTTACTACTATCTGCATTGCAATAATGATAATAGGCATAGAGATAGAGCAATTTTTCGTTACCTGAACAATTCTCCACTTCATCGAAAGATAGTCTCTTGAATTCAGAGACCATATTGTTAATATACTTGTCCATGTCGCTCATAGCTCTACCCCTCTACGCTATTTCTACAAAATTTCTCTTAAAGCTTGAAAATGGAATTTTTGCACTTTCCCATTCTCCAGACAAATTGTTGGTTGGAATATACGAGAAAATATCTTCTGGAGAAATGATGGCGAGCAACCTCTTTTTTCCAGATAAGCACCACAAATGAAAGACATATGCACTACTTGCTTGAGCGACGGCCCACTCGTGAGATGTAACATGAAAATATGCTTGTTCTAACGAAGAAGTTGATGTTTTTACCTCAATAAGTAAGGCGCTTTGATCATCAGAGCTTACCTTTGATTGGATGTCATATCCTGCCAAATTACTATCAACTGACATCCATTTAGGTTCAAAACTCGTTCGATCCCGCTCATATTGGATTGTATTTCTTTCTCCGATTCGTCCCGTGTCATTTTGCTCTTGCTGCGTTTTTGCGCGTATTTTATCGGCAACTGTGTCCCACCATTCAACAATGCCGGGATCTAACCGTTCAGAAAGCAATCCTGCCTCAGAAAAACAAGCTTTTTCATCCTTTGTCATGAAGATTGCAGCTTCACTTCTACCATATGGGATACGATTAGCCCAAATAGGTGACACTGTTAGAACATAGTCCATGAGCATCGTTCTTTTTAAGCCGATGTGCAATCCCTGATCATATAGATTTAGTATTCCTTTACCTCTCGATGTAATAGCCGGCATAGTCTCGTTTTCACAAACCCATCCGCAATTTTGAGAAAACTCGAATAAGTCTTCTGCATTGAGAGATGTAATTTTTGTATATGTGAGCTCTGTCAATGAGGAAAAACGGTAGTTTTCAAGGCGTTGGAGCAGAAGAATGGCAGATGAAATAACATTGACGGACAACCTAATCATTTTGACCACCACTAAAGAAATAGTCAATAACCGCCTTGGCATCCTCTGTGGTCAAACTGTCGTAGTCCTCGGCTTCTTCATCATAGTCTACAGAACTTATCTCCACATTTAAGGAAGAGTCTTCCAACGCCTGAGCCATCGTCCTCACTTTGAGTTCAAGTCTGTTTCGCACAACTTGATCAACGCTATCCTCACATTCTACAAACTCAACTTGCGGCTTCGCATCAGGCGCAAGCCCTAGTCTGTGGATACGGTCTTCTGACTGCATATAATGAGCAGCGTTAAAAGATCGATCCAGATAAATTGCATACTGGCACACCTTATGTAAGCTGATACCTTCGGAACAGGCAGCCGGATTTGCTACCAATACCTTACAGCCGGGGTCATCGTGAAACCTTTTAATCTTTCCTTCGCGAGTATCGTTGTCATTCTCATCACCAGCATCCACACCGCCGTGGATATACTCAGCACCTAAATCGCTCAAACGCAAAGCAATCAGTTCTACATTCTGAACAAACGATGACCAAATAATCACTTTTTTGTTTTCAGACGCAAGCTCTCTGGCTCTGCGGCATACATATTCGATTTTCGGACCATCTGAGGTAAGCAATAACGCTCCCACTCTTCGATCAAAGACATAATCCATATCATTCGACAAAAGCGCAGGGTTGGACACAAATTCCATAACCTTCATTACACATTTGCCAATACGGCGCAACTCGTAGCGGGAAGAATCGGTCAACACAGGATTGAGTTGTCTGCGGATCTCGGATTTCAGTGTTTTATAAATCTCGCGTTGAAGTTTCGTCATAGGTACCTGGACAACCTTATGATCAAGTTTCGGGATTCCGAGTTGTCCTTTTGTTGTCCTAACGAAAATTGGTTGAATCAAGTCAATTACCGTCGATTCAGACACATCTTTTGTTGGGTATAAAAACAAAAATTGTGAAATAAGGTCTTTGGGGCTTTGCGGCATAGGAGTGCCACTCATGACCAGTTTTCGTTTGGGCAGATGTGCCATTTCCAGAATAGCGTCAGCTCTCTTAATCTGCTTTCCACCCTTGATTCTATGGCTTTCGTCGAGGAACATATAAACATTCCCAGAGGCAAGTAACTCAACTATAGTATTCTTAACACGGGGAAGTTGATCATAAGTTATGAGCATAAAACGAGGACTTGACCGCAATGCTATTTGTATAGCTGCCTCACCACCGCGTAGACGCACAAAGCTACCGTAGTTTTCTCCCATGCAAGCAGCAAGCTGCTCATCCCATGCGCCAAAAGCATTTTTCGGAGCGACAACAAGCAGTCTGTCAACATCTGTGGCATTCACGAAGAAAAAGGCTAATGCCTCCGTTGTTTTACCAGCACCGGGAACAGAAAAGGTCGCGGCACCGGGAAGGTGCGAAATCTTATTCAGGTTGGTTAACTGATTACCTGTTAAAGAACGCTTAAACCCTATGCTCTCAAGATACGCTTTTATTTCAGTTTTGGATCTTGCGTTAAGAGCAAGTGCAGCATTATAGGAAGTATCGTTTGCTGTTTTCAGCATGGATTTTGCATTATCAGTAAACACCACTCTATACTGACTGCGGCGTGCTGAAAAATACTGTCCCACAAATCCCTTGATGGATAAGAAATAACGCCACGGGAATGTAATGCTCCAATCCGAATAAGAAACGACAGACATCGGCAAATAGTCGCAGATGAAGCTGTACAAGGATTTCCATGCTGCTTTATCTGTTGAGTCATTTGCAATATTGACTTGTTCGGTATATGCCAAATAATCAATCCGAATGTCCATATTATTTTATCCAATCCTTAAGGGATACTAAGGCTCCCTCAATGTTTTCAATCTGCTTGGCAACGCCATCTTTGCTCATTGAATCATCCAAATTTGATACTGCGTTAGTCAGAGCGGTAGCGGCTTTCATAACTTGATCGAAAATGAAGCTCTTTTTCTTCTTTTCTTTTTCAATCTCCTCCGTGGTATCCAATACAGATTTAACAGTCTGAGCGACCAGCGTAGGATTTTCCGCCTGCCGAATCCCCGCTGCGATTTGCGCATTGGCTGTATTGTCATTACTGGTATCTCCGCCAGTCAACAAGTCCAGATCATCCTCGTTATCATCCTGAATGGTAATGCCGAAAACTTCCTGCAACTTGGGTGCTATTTGTAATAAACTGGATACAACTTTGGGAATTTGCTTGTAAAGACGATCTCCAACTGCCGGAGCCTGTAACATTGCTTTTGATATCTCCTGAAATAGTTCTTTATCTCCAGGATTAACAATGTTTTTTCTTCCGATCACAATCTGCTTGAAAGCGTATTCCTGTTTATCTACCAATGTCCATTCATCGGGATGACCGATGGATTCCAGATACTGAGCCGCATAATTATAGCACTCAATATATGTACGGATTTCTTCCGGCTTTTTATTTTGCTTGGAAGCCAGAACACCGATATCCATTCCGGCATCAAACCTTTCCTGGTAGTCAGCTGCTATTGCGTGCCATACATATTCTGCCTTCATATCCGAATGAATCTGCAAGGCAACTTCAAGGTCATATATCCCCTGCGGATCACTATCTGGCAATACGGCTACACGAATAGTTTGAAAATGGGCATATTTGGTTTTGTTGTTGTAATACAATTCACGCCATGCACATAGACGGCGATTGCCGTTTACAACGACACCATCCTTAGAGCAAATCAACGGTTCGGTTTGTTGCAGTTTATCGTTGTCCTTAAATGTTTTCAGTAGATTTTCTTTATCTACCAACAATTTAAGAACTTGATGCTGATTCTCCTGTGCTTCAATTGAGCAAGGATCGCTAGCAAATAAATCTCTGGGGAGACCGCGATGCTGCGCAAGCCACTGCTTTTGCAAGCTTTTTGTGCGGATATTTTCTATGCGATAAACCAACATTTCGATAGGCACTTCGATTACAGTCAATGGGCGGTACTTACCGCGATAATTGACCTGATGTTTTTCGCCGTTCTGTGCATTATTGACCGCTTCGTCAATGGCAACCATGCGTTGTGTATTGGGATATCCAAAAGAATATGTGAACTCCATTATTCGTCCTCCGTTCCGTCAAATCCAATAACCACGATTGGCATCGTAATAACTTGGCTAAAAATCGGTAATTCTCTAATTAAACGCTCGTAATTAGCCATATTGGATCCAAGCTCTTTTGCTGTTTTTATCTGCGGAATGAGAATTATTCCGGCAGTGATGTTTCCTTTTGTATAAAGCGTCTGCAATTTCAAAAGATCAGCATAGATTCGACCAACATTTCCTGTTTGAAAGCACATACCGATGCCTTTCAAATAAGATGAAATTGTAATGCGAGAGGAGGCATCCAAACGATATTCACCCGTCCAACCCTCTCTTTCCAACCGTTCTCGTATAGATTCTTTGAGACTGGCTACTGTTTTCTTTGATAAAACAGGGTTGATATCACCAACAATCTTTTCAACATCGGAAACGATATCATGAGGAACTACTTTTAGACCGCTACGGTGCTCATATATCTGCGTTCTCATTATTTATCTCCTTCCATTCGTCAGGGATTTTTGACAACGCACTTGTCTTTGCGTCGTAAATTGGTTTGTTATAGGGGCGATATCTAATGCTCCCAGCAATGGTTTGATCTAAACGCTCCTTACCTTGATTGATATAATCCTCCATCAACTCACATCCCCAGAAAATTCTCTTGTGAAGAAGTGCAGCTACACCGGAGGATGCAACGCCTGAAAACGGATCAAACACAAGATCGTTTTCGTTGGTCAATGATAAAACAAGCCGCTCAATTAACCCTACTGGGAACTGACAAGGATGATTGGTCTTTTCAACATGATTACCTTTTACATTTGGAATCTCCCAGACATCTTCTGGATTTTTTCCCTTTGGGTTTCCGGACAATTTTCCCTTATTCTCTCCGCGATAACTGCGTTTTCCGGGGTACTTTGCCGGGACTCTTACATCATCCAAATTAAAGGTATAAGAGTCGCTTTTTGTGTACCACATAATCACTTCATACCGCCCGCTAAACCTATTTTTGTTATGAAGTCCATGACCGAAATGCCAGATAATCCGGTTGCGTAGATGCAAATTCACCTCTTTGAAAATCGGAGCAAGCTCAATATCAAGTGGGGTAATGCTTCCGTTCTCGACATAGTTGCCTACTTGCCAGCAGATGCTGCCGTTGTCTTTGAGCCGAGGATATATCTTTTCAACAATCCTTTTCTGCCAAGCGACATAATCCGCAAGCGGCATCTGGTTTTCATATTCTTTTCCAATGTTGTATGGCGGTGATGTAACGACAAGATCAAAAATTGGTTGCAGGGGTAGTGCATCCAAAAATTTTTCTACATCCATCGAGAATAATTGGGTAGTTGCTATATCAGGCAAAACACCTTCTTTAAGGTTTTGAATTATGTTTATAGGCATTTGAATACCTCCAAGTGGTACAAATAGTTTCAATATCAAAATCTGTCATAGTTTGTCGAATAGACAATTCTGGACGAGTCGTAAACCAAGGGACAAGTGCGCCCATTCACACCCCAGAAGGTGGAATTTGCTCCACAATTTCGAGTCATGGTCGCTGAAATGATTACTCGGCCAAGGTCCTCACTGCATCCATAATCTGTTCGTAGGTAATATTCTGCGCGTAAGCAAATTGCTTGCGATACTTGTCCCACATGGCGCGCAACTCCGGGCTATCCTCGATGTTGTGAAGGATCCCTGGCACATTGGCGATCTGCTCGGCAGTGCCACGATGGACTGCCGTCGCGTTCAGAGCCTCGGTAAAAATTGCCTTATCAAATTTCTGCGTGGTAGCCAATATGTAGGCATCGTAGAAATCTCTGGGACGGGTGTTGAACACACCGCGCCGCAGGATGGTTTCCACCTTCTCAGCCATAACCGTTTCGATGTTGTATGCCCACAGCTCATAGGATTTTTCATCGTCGAAAATCTCAGCGAAATTGTACTGAACTGCATGAGGCGTGATCGCATCGCCGGTGGACACATCAATGCTCAAAGGCGTGACCATCGTATCGAACTTGGCAGTCATCGCAACACGATACCCGCCGTAAATATCATCCTCGCGGATGGGTGAGATTGTACCAACCTCAAAGATAACATCATCCTCAAAAGGAATTGCACAAATCTGCTCCAACGCACTGCGAATTGCCTCCGGTGTGAGGGGCAGATTTTTCAATGTAGTGTCGAGATCCATCGTTGCTCGATTGTCGAGACCAACAATGGCGGCGACCAGCATACCGCCTTTCAGGACAAATTTATCTTTGTATTCAGAGGCAGAGAGACGGACAAGCAGACGCTCAAACATATAGTTCTGCAGGATCACCTGCGCCGGAATGTTTTTCATTTTGGCGATGTTACGGATCTTTGCCTTCAAACTCATTGCTTTACTCACAGAAGCACCTCCAGATACTGACGCAAGACATTCGCCACACGCATTTGTTTTGCATAGGAATTGAGCTTATTCAAATCTTTCTTGGGATTCGCAGCATACAGCTTCAATGCCACCAAAAAGGTTTCTGTTCCCAGCTTATTACGACTGCGGATCACATCGCAAACGGTGCGCTCCAAATCATAGCAGGGAACAAAATTTCCGGCGGGAGTTCTCAACTCTGTCTTGCCAAGGTCAAACAGTTCCGGCTTGATATAGTACACCTTGCAGTCTGCTTGAATCGCGGCTGACGGAATACATCCTGACGGTGCGGTCACAGTATGCTCAAAAGGTGTTCTATCAGAAATGACATGCAGGAACAGCGCGGTCTCATGGGAGAAAATAATCTTCGTTGACCGCTTGCTGATCGACAGCAGTTCATCCTCCATGTCATCAGAAAGAATGTACTGACCTTTCACAATGCGGTGGATTTTATCTTCTTTGCACAGCTTGTAAAGCATAGCTTTGGAGATGCCACGCTGTGCTGCGATTTTTGTTTCAATAATACCGCCATGCTCACGGGCGATGGCAGAGAGTTCGGCAATATAGTCCATTCAATCACCTCTCAGAATAACTCGACAATATTATACTCATTCTTACGATGATAGTCAATATGCCAAAAGAAATATTCCTGAAATATTTACATTTTTATTGCGATGAAAGTCAATGCTGAATTAAGGGTTTGGGACTATCCCAACAAGAAAAAAATGAGTGCTTCAGCAGACAGTCGAAACACTCATTTTTGCAATGTGTACATACACTTGCTGTGCTTGCTAAACTCCCGAAACTCAGTCCTACTCGTAACTTTTTCGTGAATACGAACACTTTTTTCGCCAAAGGCATTGACTCGAACATATGTTTTGAGTATAATATAATCACCGAGGGCAGATCGTATCTTCGCCCTTGAAAAATGAATATGTTTGCTGTGCTGTGGAGCCGCTGACGAAGTGCTGTCTTCCTAATGCCGTATGAACGGAAATCCTTGTTGTGGGAGTTTCGTTTTATCGGTATGGGAAGATTTTTACCGTCATGCGGCTCTTTTCTTTATCCTCCGTCTCTCCACACCGGCAGGAGGGAGTGTCTATGAAAAATCCATAATCGCAGTCTGCCAATTCATTTGGCAAAGGACGGCATTGCCGTCTTGATTACAAAGAAGCGCAGTCAGGCGTTGCTGTCAAGGACGCAGCGCGAGGCGAAGCCGATTCCTTGACAGCGGCGAATGACTGTGCTACTCACCATCAGACAAAAACGGAGGAACATTATGCAGAACAAAAATAAGAACACTACATCTCACGCTTACAAAACCGACAAGCCAAAATACCGTATGCCAGATCAGCTTGACCTGATTATGGAGGACGGAACGATTATCCATGTCTGCAGCTTTTTTGCCGAAGACTCCCGAATGGGTGATGTCTTCGATGCTCTTACGATGGAGAAAATAGACCGGGTGGTGTGAATCCCGGCACATTGCCCAGTAGAATGATTCACATTTCAGTGCTATAATAGTATCAAGATTTCTGATCGTTATACGCACTGCATTTCGGGAGGTTAAAGAAAGAATATGCAGGAAACTATCAACTACAATGTTGGAATATATGCGCGACTTAGCCGTGACGATGAGCGAAGTGGCGAGAGCGTTTCCATCGAAAATCAAAAAGAATTGCTCACCAGATATGTCCGTGAACAGGGCTGGACCCTATACTCGTATTACTGTGACGATGGCGTCAGTGGGACTACTTTTGATCGTCCCGCGCTCAACAAGTTGATCGGCGATGTGACATCAAAAAAGGTCAATCTTGTCTTGTGCAAGGACCTCAGCCGCTGGGGGCGTGACTACATCGAATGCGGCAAATATACTGACTACATTTTCCCGTCCCTCGGCTGCCGTTTTATCGCTCTGAACGATGGCGTGGACACGCTGCACAAGAACAATGAGATGGTCATGATTCTGAAAAATGTCATGAACGATCTCTATGCGCGAGATACCAGCAACAAGATTAAGGCGGTCAAGCACTCCACTTTTAAGGCAGGAAAATATGTCGGATGCTATGCGCCCCTCGGCTATCGCAAAAGCGAGGCTGACAAGCACATCCTTGAAATCGATCCGGTAACTGCTCCGGTGGTGCGCCATGTCTTTGATCTGCGGCTGCAAGGCTACGGATTTCGTAAAATTGCGTTGACTCTGAACGAAGAAAATATCCCATCCCCCAGGAGTTTTTACTACATGGCAGAGGGACGGGAAAATCTGCGCGGCGAGACGCTTTGCTGGAACGATGTGACGGTGAAAACCATCCTCCGCAACGAGGTCTACATCGGACATATGGTACAGAATAAGACGGGTACTGTGTCCTACAAAAACCACAAGCAGATTGCAAAGCCTGAGAGCGATTGGATTCGTGTGAAGAACACCCACGAGCCGCTGATCTCGCAGGAAATGTGGGACGCTGTGCAGAAGCTGGACAATCATCCGTCCAGAGGGCGAAGCGGCAAAAGCGGCACGATTGCTCTGTTCGGCGGTCTGCTTCGGTGTATGAATTGCGGATCCTCCATGCGGTATATCCGGGACTATCGGAAACGGCAGACCAAACAGGAGCCGGAATACAAAGCCTATATCTGCAACCGCTATATGTCCGGTGGCAAGCAAGCCTGTTCCTGCAATTACATCAACCAAAAGCTGCTGGCTCAGGTGGTGTTGACCGACATCCGCTGTAAGGCTCTGTGGGCACAGAACAGCCGTGAAAAGCTGCGTGAGCAAATCCTCGCCAAAAAGGAATCCGCAAGCATAGAGAAGACCAGAACGCTTCGTGCGGAGCTGTCAGCACTGAGCAAGCGACTTTCTGAGCTTGACAAGCTGGTACAGTCTGCCTATGAGGATAAGGTTATGGGACGAATCCCCGAAAACCTCTGCATCCAGCTTTTGAACGGCTATGAAGCCGAGCGCAGTACCAAGCAGGAACGACGCAAGGAGCTGACCGAACAGCTTGCCGCCAGCAGTGAAAATGAAAAGGCGGTTGACGATTGGCTGGATATGATACAGGACTATTCTCAGCTTGAGGAATTGGATCGCCCCACGCTTATGCGGCTCATCCAGAAGATTGAGGTCGGTGAGAAATACACTGTGGACGGTCACGAGGAACGGGACATCAATATTTACTACAATTTCGTCGGTTTTATTGAAGACTAACACTGTCATTCTTTATGCGAAGTGGACTAAGGAACAGTTGCGGAATTCAGACAGTATTCTTGTTATGCGATTCCTATGGCTTTTATAAAAAAGGCGATCGACTGCGGTGATTTTGACGAAAAAATGCAACGCGGCCGATGGTATTCGTTGTCGACGATAGGAATGGGAATATAAGATAAATGATTGTGTCCCGCTTTTCGAACGATTTTATCGAAAAGCGGAAAAGAAGTGTTTTACTTTATGATCCCGCGGCGGCTTTGTAAATACTCGAAACATACTGCCCGCCACGATCATTGTGGAAAATCAGGTTATCCGCTTTCCCGCGCTTTTCAAAGGCGCTTTTGAATGTAGGGGTCACAAGATGTGTGCTCTGATTTTTGGGTACATTTCAATTATAACACATAGATACAATGCGTAATTGTTGATTTTGAAATGAGTACTACATTCATCCGAAAATGGGAGGTACAGCGAGAGTAGACGACGAACACAGTTCTTATTTTGACAAGAATAAGTATAGTCCTCCAATACAGAGGACTCCGGTTAGGGGACGGATCGGTTGTACTTGATACTATAAGCCTATACAAAATTTATTATATAAAAATATTTATAACATAGATAAAATAATACTTGACAAGAATAAACTGGAAACTTTACTGCTTAGAGATTCCTCTATAAAATTTTAAAAATGATTGTATTCAAACAACCATGGGTTCGGTTATGCTGTGTCGCCTATCGGTTGTGAAAGTAATAGTACGGAATCAATGGCAGCACAACGCAGCAGTCAGCTATTCACAGGAGAAGTCCCCAAAATCTCGTTTTTCATAACAATAGTATAGGATTAGAAAATAAGCCAATTCTTCCGCCAGAGCGCGCCACGCCCGACTGGTTTTGTCCACCGTAAACCCCGGAATTCGAGCATTTTTTATTTCCTTCTGTTTGCTATGTACAATGCTATTACGCCGCTGATAGAATCCGTCCGCCAGTTTTTGACGATTGCTTTCTTTTTCTCCCAATAAGCCGAATTTTGTTGTGTATTCCAGCAACTGACGCATCAGGCCATCCGGCAATATCGCAAAAGCGTTTCTGATCTGATTGCTTTCCTTTTGGCTCACTTGTCCCAAGATTTTTTCCAGCGAACACAATGTCCCCCCGTCAGCGGCTTCTGCGCTAGGATTGATCCGATATTCCTTTAGCAGATCGAATAGCTTTTGCGCATTTAGCGTAGTAAGAAAAAATTCCAAAACACGGTAAAACCCCAAAAACGCTTCGTCATTATCCAGACAGGTTTTGGCGTATTGGTATAACAGTAAGGCCTCCGGCGATTTTGCCGCGGGATATTGATTGCCGAAACCAGGCAGCTGACAGCCGAAGTCGATGTTATCGCTCCAAAACTGCCGTGTGATCCTAGGATATTTGCTGCATTTGTATTTTTGTGTTAGGATCAGCATGGCCTGCGCGGCATAGAATTCGTAATTGGAACGGTCAACCCCCGTAAGCGTTATGGTATAAAGCCCTTCCCAATCGTGCGGTTCGGCAACCCAATACCGGGAACGGCGATCCATAACCAGGCGGAACACATCGGAAGGATGCCCAATATACCCCTGCACCTGATCCCCAATGGTGAAATGCTCCAATTCGTAGAATCGATTTTCGTTTTCCTTCCTTTCGATCTCCGCCATCTCGCTGTATGCCGGGTCGTCATCCTTAAAATAGAATTTTGCATCCGCTTCCAACCATTCGGCATAGCGCCGGCTGTCGGTATACGTTCCTGTCTCAAACAGAAGTTCCGCTGTGTTGTTACACAAATAACCGCTTTCTTGGAAAATAGTAAATTGACTGGTAATCTTTTTATCGGAAAGGTTGATCCATTTTGTATGCAATGTCTCGACGCGAGGGAACCCATCGCTGTTGTCAACGTTTTCCAGGCAGTCAGAGTACAGCGGAACATCAAATTGCAGGCCCGTTTGGGGCCAGCGGACGGTGAGTGCTGTTCGTGTTGCTGCTGCAATTGATAAATGGGGGTATTCTTGTGTAAAAAGATCCCGTAATTCTGTTTCCCACAATTCCATTGGTCCCGCTCCTTTCTGTCCAACCATCTGCGCGTTCCTTTTCCTCCTATTTTTACATATCTGTTTCCATTTTGCAACCTTTTTGATACTGCGTCGGCTGCTGCATGCCGAGGGTTGCGGTTCGGGCCATGCTGTGGTATGATAATCAGGAAAAGCTACTTCTTTGCCACCGGGTAAAGAAGATAAGCGTTAGGCTTTCTATCGTTAGGTCTTAGAAGATAGAATGTTCTGACGCTTTATTTTTTTGTTTGGAGGAATCGCGACGTGAAACAACCGTCCTGCCGGAGAGAATTTGCCCGCTATGCTTTTTGGAATGTGATGGGGATGATTGGCTTGTCTTGCTATATCCTAGCGGATACCTTTTTTGTTTCCCAAAAATTGGGGAGCAATGGCTTGGCGGCGCTCAATCTGGCCATTCCCGTATATAGCCTTCTTCATGGCAGCGGTTTGATGCTGGGAATGGGCGGTGCGACAAGGTACGCTATTTTCAAAGGGCAGAAGGCATTTCAGCAGGCCAACGAGGTGTTTACCGACACGCTGTATTCCGCGTTGCCGCTTGCCGCGGTTATGGTGCTGTCCGGCGCTTGCTTCTCCGACGATTTGGCGCTGCTTCTGGGCGCGGACGCGGCGATTCTGGATATGACAGGTACCTATCTGAAAGTGATCCTGCTTTTTGCGCCGGCTTTTCTGCTGAACAATATTCTGATTTGTTTTGTCCGAAACGACGGGAACCCCGGATTATCCATGGCGGCCATGCTGGGAGGAAGTTTTTCGAACATTGTCTTAGATTATCTTTTCCTTTTTCCTTTTCAGATGGGCATGTTTGGCGCCGTGCTGGCAACGGGATTGGCGACGCTCATCAGTATGATGATTTTATCCATTCTGTTTTGGAAAAAACAAAATCAATTCCGCCTGAACCGAAGCAAGCCGCATGCTGCCGGGATCCGTTCCCTTCTTTCCTTAGGGTTTCCTTCCCTCATTACGGAAGTGTCTTCCGGAATCGTCATGATTGCGTTCAATTTCCTTTTTCTGACGCTTCAAGGAAAGGTGGGAGTTGCGGCGTATGGGGTGATTGCCAACCTTTCTCTTGTGGTTTTTTCGGTTTATACGGGGCTTGCTCAGGGCAGTCAGCCGATTCTCAGCAGGGCGTACGGGCGCGGCGATCAGAGGAGTGTCAAACAAGTGCTGCGCTGCGCGCTGACTGCCATGCTGGTGTTTTCTTGCCTGATTTATACGATGCTGTTTCTGTTTGCCGGCCCGATTACGGGCGTTTTTAACAGCGAAGGAAATGCAGAAATGCAGGAAATGACAGAGTTTGGCCTAAAGCGGTATTTCATAGCGATCCCTTTTGCGGGGTTCAATATCATTCTTGCCCTGTTTTTTACCTCAACGGAAAACGCTGTTCCCGCGCATTGGATTTCGTTGCTTCGGGGACTGGTTCTGATGCTCCCGATGGTGTTTTTGTTATCTTCTTTAGCGGGTCTTACGGGTACTTGGCTGGCGTTTCCCGTCACGGAAGGCCTTGTGGCTGTACTGGGACAAATCCTGTACCGCAGACTGCAGCCGCGTGCTGGTAAACAGAATGGATGCCAAGACAGTGCAAGAAATTGACAACGTATTGACTTTCCGCTATACTGTTCTATACGGAACAGTTCTGAATGGAACAATTCTGAAAAATGCTTGGGAGGGCTTTTGTGAAGCAGTGTTCTGAATTGCTGTTGGATATTCACCAAATGAAACAACTGTATGAGTCTCGATGCGGAAGCATTTTGAAGAAGTTCGGCCTAAAAAAAGTGGAACTGGATGTTCTTCTTTTTCTGGCCAACAATGCCCCTCGCGATACGGCCCGGGACATTGCAGAGCTGCGTGGACTCGCCAAATCAAACGTGTCCTGGGCGATTGAACGGTTATCGGCCAAGGGCTATCTGACTGTGAAGTCTAACCGGACGGATCGGCGGATCCATCACTTGTGCCTGACGGACGCGGCCTCGCCGGTCATTGAGGAGGGGAGGGCCATGCAGGAGGCATATCTTGTTACTCTATTTGGCGGACTTACGCCCCAGGAACGAGAGATCTTGGAACGGATCGGCAGATGCGTCCGAACAAACGTGAAAGAGGCGATACAGCATGTGGGTTAAGATTTTCGTTTGTTTGCTGGCGGGAGCCGGTGCAGGACTGGGTACCGGTTTTGCAGGCTTGAGCGCTGCCGCGGTGATTAGTCCCATGCTCATCACGTTATTGGATGTACCCGCCTATCAGGCGGTGGGGATTGCCCTGGCCAGTGATGTTCTGGCTTCCGCTGTTTCCGCCTATACGTATGGAAAAAGTAAAAATTTGGATATCCGAAACGGACTGGTGATGCTGTTCACCGTATTGGCGTTTACCGCAGTGGGGAGCTACGTTGCCTCCGTGGTACCCAATGCGACCATGGGAAGCTTTTCGGTCGTGATGACGACGCTTCTGGGAGTGAAATTTATTTGGAAGCCTGTTATGACGACAAAGGAGAAGCTACAGCAAAAAAGCACGAAGGCAAAAGTAATTCAGTCTATTTTGTGCGGCATGTTGATCGGCTTTGTTTGTGGGTTTATTGGCGCCGGCGGCGGGATGATGATGCTTCTGATTTTGACCAGCGTACTGGGGTATGAGTTGAAGACGGCAGTAGGCACCAGTGTGTTTGTGATGGCGTTTACAGCCTTAACCGGAGCGGCGGCCCATATAGCAATCGATGGTCTGCCGGATCTGACGCTGCTGGCGCTGTGCGTATTGTTTACCCTGATTTTTGCCCGCGCTGGTGCCTGGTTTGCCAACAAAGCAGAACCCAAGCTGCTAAACCGGCTGACCGGTATTATTTTAACGGTGCTGGGAATCTCCATGTTCGTGGTTCAGCTCTTTTCATCCTGACTGCCGAATCGCTCGGCAAACATTGACAGGTACGCCAAAAACCGTTATACTGAACACATCAAGTTCCGGATGGGCTTGCTTTTTTATTTCCCGGATGTCGCATAGACAGAACGCATACCGTTAAGAGATACGGGAAAAGACATCGCCGTAAGAGCTGCACCGAGACGCGAACCCGCAAAACGTTAGCAGGAACAGGGAGAAGCGGTAAAGGCGTTTACAAACGGGCAGGCAAACCGATCGTAACTTTTAGCAGATTTTACTCCGGCGTGTTGGGAGGGGACAGGATGAACGCGTGGATCATTGCCGGTATCCTTCTGGCGATTGTTGTGATTTTTATTTTTCTTTTGATGCCGCTGTTCTTCTTCCGAAGTGTGTTTCGAAGAAAGGGCTGTATTGATTTTTCCGATGAGAGGGCCGTGGAGAAAACGGTCTGGAAACCCTATTTTCCTGTCTTTCGAGATGGCATTGTGTGGTTCCGGCAGCAGCAGCCGGAGCAGGTTTGCGTGACCAGCCGCGATGGTCTGCACCTGAAGGGGTGGTATCTGCCGTCAGAGCAAGCCAGAGGTACCATTCTGCTGATGCACGGCTATCATTCCAGCGGCTGGAATGATTTTGGCTGCGTGGTACGCTTCTATCATGAATTGGGTTATCATTTGCTGTTGGCCGATCAGCGAGCTCATGGTGAAAGCGAAGGAAAATACATTGGATTTGGCGTACTGGAGCGTTTCGACTGCCTTTGCTGGGTAACGTATCTGAATGAGAGATTGGGGCACAAGGAGCCTGTCTTTCTGGATGGGTTATCCATGGGGGCCAGTACGGTTTTGATGGCCAGCGGGCTGCCTCTCCCGGAAAACGTGAGAGGTATCATTGCTGATTGCGGTTTTACCTCGCCGGATGCGATCTTTCGGCATGTCCTTCGAACCCGGTACCGGCTGCCGGTGTATCCTGTTCTGCCAATTGTAAATCAATTATGCCGCTGGAAGGCCGGTTTTGGGTTTCGGGATTGTTCCACCGTGGATGCGCTGAAGCAAAATCGTCTGCCGGTGCTGCTGATTCATGGGAAGGCGGACCGGTTTGTGCCGCCCCGGATGAGCTGCGAGAATTATGAGGCCTGCCGTGGCGCAAAGAAGTTGCTGCTGGTGGAGGGCGCCCATCATGCCGCCAGTTTTCTGATTTCTCCAAAGGAGTGTGAGCAAGCGCTGCGGGATTTTTTGAACAGGTATGGCTAGGAGAGAGGAACGGTAAGATCACATGAAAGAATTGGAATACAAATATCTCCTGGAACCGGAAGTGTTTCGGGAGAAACAGCAGCAGCTTCTCGACTGGTATCCGGAGTCCTGCAAACGAGATGTCTTGCAAATCAACTATTATTACGATACGGCGGACTTGCAGCTGCTGCGCGACAATACCACGCTGCGTGTTCGACAGATTGGCGGGCAGCTCCGCATGCAGGCCAAGCTGCACACGAGACAGGTAGATGGCTGTTCCATCAGCGAGGAAAAGGAGTCGCCGTTGGAGACGCTGCCTTCCGTTCTGTCCTGCCCGGAGAAAGGGACGCTTTGCTATTTACAAGGCTCTCTGGTGACGAGACGGGTCCGTTATGTGCCGATTCCGGGAATCAAAGCAGAATTTGATGAGAATTTCTATCTGGGTCATTACGACTGTGAACTGGAACTGGAATTTTTGGAGGAACGGCGGGAGCAGGTTGCCGGGTTAATCCGCCGTCTGGGACTTTGCTCTCCCGATACGGTACTGGGAAAGGCTTCGCGTTTCTACCGGGCGAAGAAGGATTTGACTGGAGGCGAAAGGGAATAAATTTTCGTTTTGACGAATACATAAGAGCAGAGCATCTTGTTGGAGCGCGAATCATGAAGTTTTTATTTCGCCTGTTTCCCGTGAGCCGTTCTGCTACCAATACGGCTTCTTTGGTCCTTTCGTTTCTTCTCTACCTAGCCGCCGCAGTCCTGGTTCATTTGGTATTTTCGTTGGTAGATTGGCTTCCTCTGTTGGGAAAGCTGTTTGTTTTGCTTACCAGACTGGTTAATTTGTATTGTCTGGCGGGTATGATTTTGTCTATTTTGCTCTATTGCCATATTGTAAAAAAATAAAATGTTCAGATATTGCAATTTCTGAACATTTGTGTTATTCTATTGTTGCAGCATGAGTGTCCTTTTCCGTGTTCAGACGATTGCTGCAAAGGCCTGCTCGGGGTTCTGGCGCCGCGCAGGCCCATTTTATGCGATCAGGAAAGTATGCCGCCCCAAGGACACAGGCGGCGTAGGAACATTTTTCTATCACGATTCGTTTTTACTGTTGCAAGCGCTGCTTTTTGGTGTCCTTCGACCGAGCCGGACCGTCGTTTGTCAGGATCTTCGGGCCGGTTTCTGTACCAGGAATGCCGCGCTACTGTTATCTTATGAACAAGTGGGAGAAGATGTGACTTTTCTCTAGGAAAGTTCGAACTGTCCGGTATACAATCGGTAATAACGGCCATGCTGCGCCATAAGCTCGTCGTGCGAACCCCGTTCCAATATGGCGCCATGTTCCAATACCAGAATGGCTTTTGCGTTCCGGACGGTAGATAACCGGTGTGCAATGACGAAGACGGTCCGGTTTTCCATCAGCCGGTCCATGCCTGCCTCGATCCTTTTTTTCGTTCGCGTGTCCACCGAGCTGGTAGCTTCATCGAGAATTAAGACCGGCGGGTGAGCGATGGCGGCGCGGGCGATTGTCAGCAGTTGGCGCTGTCCCTGACTTAAATTGGAACCGTCTTCCGTTAAAACCGTACCGTATCCGTTGGGCAGCCGGCGAATAAAAGAATCCGCGTTTGCCAGCTTCGCCGCGGCGACGATTTCTTCTTTGGTTGCAGATAATCTGCCATACCGGATGTTGTCTGCAATGGTACCGGAAAAAAGATGGCTGTCCTGCAGAACGATGGAGAGAGAATGGCGCAGGGCGCTCTTTTGGATTTGCCGTATGTCAATGCCATCATAGGTAATGGTGCCGGATTGGATCTCGTAGAATCGGCTGATGAGATTGGCTATGGTGGTTTTGCCGGCTCCGGTAGACCCGACGAAGGCAATCTTCTGTCCTGGCTTGGCATAGAGCTGAATGCCGTCTAAGATGGGGTGATTCGGTTCGTATCCGAAGACGACCTGCTGAAAGCGAACGTCTCCTCGCAAGGGAACCAACCGGCAGCCATCCGGCATGGGAACGCACCAGGCCCAATGGCCTGTCCGTCCGGTGCAAACCTGCCAGCTGCCATCCGGCTGTTGGGCAACGGTGGTGAGCGTTACCACGCCTTCATCGGTTTCTGGTGTTTCCTGCATCACCTCAAAAATATGTTCTGCCGCTGCTAACGCGGCCAGTACGGTATTCATCTGTTGGGAGAACTGATTGACCGGCATAGCTGATTGCCGTACGTAAACCAGGTACGAAGCCAAACTGCCCAGATCCATCCATCCGGCGATAGCGAAGAACGCGCCAAGACAGGCGGATAGAGCATAGTTGAAATAGGAAATGCTGACGATAACCGGCATCAGGGCGCTGCGTACGTGAATGCTTTGGTGGCGGCAGACCGCAATGTTTCGTTTTGTTTTGCGAACTCCTGAAAATCCACTTCCTCATGCCGGAAGACTTTTACTACCTTCTGTCCTTGCATCCGTTCTTCCAGGAATCCATTCAGTCGGCCCAATTCTTCTTGCTGCAAGGAGAAATAAGCATGGCTTTTCTTTCCGCTATACCGAATAAAGAGAAACATTCCTGCGAAACAGACAAAAACCACCAGGGATAAGGGAACGCTGAGCAGAAACAAAGCTGTGAAGGTCCCAACGAGCATCACAAAGTTTTGCAGGATAGCGGTAAAACTGTTGTTCAGCGCGTCGGAAAGCAAATCCATGTCGTTGGTAAAACGGCTCATCAGTTCGCCGTGGGTATGGGTGTCAAAATAGCGAAGCGGCAGCTGCTGCAGTTTTTCAAAGAGCTCTTTCCGCAATTCCCCTCCGGTTTGCTGGGCGATTTTTACCATGAGCTGGGTATAGCCGTATGTCGCGCCTACGCCGATGAAATAGAGAAGAGCCATCCCAGCCAGCATACGGATGAGTCCCGGAACATCACCCGGCAGAATGTATTGATTGATCACCGGCTTGAGCAGATACGTTCCTACTACGCTGGCCATGGCGCTTACTACGACAAGAACCGCTGCCAGAAAGAGGGAGAATCGGTGCTTTCCCAGGTAAAAAAAGAGCTGGCGCAAGGTATGAAGAATTTTTTTTGGCCGTTTGTAGTTCGTTTTTGTCATGCCTTTTCCTCCTTCCGTTGAGAATCATAAATTTCTTGATAAATGGCATTGTGGGCAAGAAGCGTTTGATGCGTCCCTGTTTCCTGAATTGTTCCATCCTCCAAAACGACAATCTGATCGGCTTGTTCCAAGGACCGGATCCGCTGCGCGATAATCAATTTGGTCATCCCTGTTTGCTGGCGCAAGCCTTCCAGAATGCCGGCTTCGGTCGCTGTGTCTACTGCACTGGTGGAATCATCCAAAATTAGAATTCGGGGATGCTTCAACAGCGTTCTGGCTAGGCAGAGACGCTGTTTCTGGCCGCCGGAGAGATTCCCCCCCCCCTTGGCCAAGCTGGGTATCGTATCCATTGGGTAACTGCCGGATAAAGGCGTCTGCGCAGGCAACCTGACAAGCGTGAACCATTTCCTGTTCCGTCGCATCCTCTTTACCCCAACGAAGATTATCCCAGATCGATCCGGAAAAAAGCGTGTTTTTTTGGAGAACCATCCCAACGGTGTCCCGCAGATGCGACAAGGGAAACTCCTTTACGTTGTGCCCGTCAATGAGAAGCTCTCCGGCGGAGACATCATAAAGCCTTGGAATCAACTGTACCAGGGAAGTTTTGGCGGAGCCCGTTCCGCCCAGGATGCCGATCGTCTGTCCGGCTTCGATGTGAAGACAGATGTCGGACAATACCGGTTGCTCTGCGTCTGGGCTGTACTGAAAAAACACATGCCGGAAGTCAATGCTTCCTCTGGTAATCCGGGCGGATGCGGTTTCATCGGAGACGAGCGTGACCGGCTCGTGCAGCACTTCCATCACACGCACTGCGGAGGCCTGGGAGCGGGTAAACAACAGAAAAACATTGGAAATCATCATCAGCGAGTTGAGTATTTGCAGCACATAGCTGAGAAAACCGGTGAGTGCCCCGACTTCCATTCCGCCAATCCGGACAAGCCCTCCGCCGAACCAAAGAATAGCCAGAATGGTAACGTACATGACCGCCTGAAAACAGGGCATGTTCCAGGCGGCGCAGTGAAAAGCCTGTTCTGCGGTTTGCTGGAAGGCGGTGTTCGCTTCGCTGCATTTTTTTACTTCGTAATCTTCCCGCACAAACGCTTTCACTACCCGGATCGCCGTTAGGTTTTCCTGCACGATGGAATTCACTCGGTCGAGAATGGTTTGCATTTTACCGTAGAGGGGGCGCAGCTTTCGCAGAATAAAAAAACAAACAGACGGCCAGAAGGGGAATGGCGATCAGGAAAATTGCAGCCAGCTTGCCATTGAGCAAACATGCCATAAAAAACGCCGTGACCATCATCGTGGGCCCGCGGATCAAGGGGCGCAGTCCGTTGCAGATCACGTTTTGCAGAATGGTGATGTCGCCTGTCAGTCTGGTTACCAGGGAGGCCGTTTGAAAATGGTCCGTGTTGGCAAACGAGAACTCCTGGATTTTTTGGTATTCTGCTTTCCTGAGTTCTGCGCCGAATCCCTGGCCTGCCACGGCGGCGCACCGGGCATATACCGTTCCCAAACCAAGAGCCGCCAAGGCGCAGGCTATCATTTGCATCCCTTTTATCAAGATGTATTGTTTGTCTCTGGAAGCGCATCCTACGTCGATGATATCTGCCATCAGCAAAGGAATTATCAATTCAAAAACACCTTCCAGCACAACACAAAGACAACTGATAACAAGATGCTTTTGTAATGTCCCGCATAGGTCCAGAATTGCTTCAGCATGCTATTCTCCTTCTCTTGTTTTTGCCCGCCTCGGCTGTTCGGCTTGTGGGGTTCCGGCATCTTTGATTGTCAGGTTCCCGTACATTCTTTGTAAAAACTCCAGGAACTGCTTTTTTTCTTCCCGTGAGAATCCTTGCAGTGCGAGTGTTTCCATTTCCGCACACAGCGTTTCCCATTCCGCGTAGGCCTGCCTGCCCGCCTCGGTGATGGTGATAGAACAAGAACGGATTTCCTGCTGCCGGCGCAGGTATCCCTGCTGCTCCATATTATCTAAAATATGCGAGATGGTAGCTGGACTGATATCGCAGCTATCGGCCAGATCTTTCTGCCGGCACCCGTTTTTTTGAAGAAGCTGGTGCAAAATCTTAGGCTGGCCCGGGGAAAGGCCGAGACGCGACATCCCGGGGCGAATCGCATTTTTTTGGGCGTGAAAGGCCTTATATAAAGCAAAATGAATGGAACCGTTTTTCATCCTTTTTCCTTATTCTTGTTCCAAATTGTCCTATCGAACGGATTGGACGTTCTATTTTTGGCGATTTACGATTAGCATGCTAATCATAAAAGGTCATTCGCCGTCTGTCAAGCTGTGGCCGGCAGCCTTTCTGTATGACGGCATATCGATACTTTTTGATGAAATTCCCACAAGAGATTGTTAACGGTGAACGTAAACGCGACTCTTAAAGGGTTGTACCGTGAGGTGAAAGCGTAAAGATGGCAATTGCTTTTTAATAGGGGATTCTCTTCCTACAACTGGCAATTTGGTTGGATGCTCCTTCTCTCGCTTGTTTTGCAGCACGAGATTCGTTGCCATCCTCGATTTGCACAATGGCGTTTTTGCTTACCTCATTTATCGAGAGAGAACGAAGAAACGCCGGACTCCTTACAAAACTAAGGAAGGTTTTGCCTTTTCGTAAAGGAAACAATGGATTTCTATCATTGGTAAGGAAATACATCCATGTGTTTGGCGTAATGAAACAGGGAAAGTCCTTGACAAAGCAGGCAAAACGACATACAATGTGGTATCAAAATGTGGTTCTTCGGGGTTGAGGAGGTTGCTGTACATGAAGAAAATGGTCGCGGTAAGGATTGGTCTCCTTCTTGGTGTATTGTTGCTGTTGCTTTCCGGTTGTACGACCGGCGGAAACGGAGTGTCGCCTACGTCTACTTATTCGAATGGGCTGGATGTGGGCAGCAAGCATTACAAGGATATTCTCAATGGGTCGTCTGTTCTGGATATCAAAATTACGATGGATCAAGCAAATTTGAATGCGCTGCGGGACGATCCGGGGGCGGCGGAGTACTACTCGGCTGCGATCAAGATCGGGGATGATACGACGGTCGAAAACGTTGGGTTCCGTACCAAAGGTAATACGGCGTTTGCCGACGTGGATGAGGCAGGCAACCTTCGTTATAGCTATAAGATTAAGTTTGACAAATTTGTGAATAAACAGAAATACCATAAGCTGGATGAAATGGTTTTGATGAATTTGTATAAGGATCCTTCTTATATGAGGGAATACTTGGCATTGGAAGTGCTGCGCAGTTTGGGCGCTTCCGTACCGCTTGCATCGTTTGCAAAGCTGACGATCAATAACGAATACGCTGGCTTGTATCTTTGTGTGGAGAGCGTGGACGACGGCTTTATGAATCGGGTCTTTGGCAACAACGACGGGAACCTTTATAAAGCAGAGGTAGGCAGCACCCTTTTGGATCAATCCTCCTTGTCCGCTTTGGAGCAGAAAAACGGTGACGATGAAACAAAGTCCTATCTGACGGATCTGATTTCCAAGCTGAACGCCATGCCTGCCGGTGGAAAGGGTGACATTGAAAGTATCCTGAATGTGGATAGTGTGCTGATGTATGCTGCCGCCAACACGATGATGGGCGCGTACGACAGTTATTCCGGCAAGGATGCGAACAATTATTACCTTTATGAAAACAGCGGTATCTTCTCACTCATTCCTTGGGACTACCATCTGGCTTTTGGCGCCAGCGGTAAAGACAATGGAAGCAGCGCCACGGTTTCTCTGGACGATCCGGTTTTCCGTACGTCTCTGGATCAGCGGCCGCTGTTCCAAAAACTTTTGGCGGTAGAGGAATATAAGACGAAATACAATGAATATGTGGAGCGCCTGAAGACCATATTAGCCGGTTTGCATGAAAAAGTCGAGGCGCTGGATGCACAGATCGGTTCTTTGGTGGAACAGGACGCCACATCCTTCTATGGTTATGAGAATTACCTGGCGAATATCGGCCGGGAAGGGCATGTGGATACCAGTGGAATCGTTTCGCTGACCGAGTATGTTTCTCTGCGTTTGGCCGCAGTAAACCGGTAAAAGGAACAGCAGGACGGCAATTGACAGGACCTGCTTTTGTTGCTATAATAAACAAGTTGCCGGTTAGGCTGGTGTGGCGAAATCGGCAGACGCAAAGGACTTAAAATCCTTCGGAGGCAACTCCGTACCGGTTCAAGTCCGGTCACCAGCACCAATAAAAAGCCTTTAACCGTCGTGGTTTTTGGCTTTTTGTTTTACCTGGCTCAGTTCTGTTTTTTTTAGTTTGTATATTACGTGTATATTACCGCATTTTTTCTATTTCCGACAATTCGGCGTCAAAACTATTGTGGGTGTACCTGTCAGCTGGAAACGCATAGGACGTATGTCCCAATATCCTCTTGATGACCTGCGTCTGGATACCGGCTTTGGCCGGTTTTTTTTCATACCACTCCCCATCATTCCTCCTCTCCGCAAAAAGTCACGCTCGGCTCGCCTGGTCGGTTGCAACCGTTCTCAAAACGGCTCGCTGTGGCTGCTGCCAACTTTTTCTGAATGAATTTGTTTTGTTTCTATTTTGTTTCTTGTTATACCGCTATCATTGTCGTTTCAGTTGGATACAGCGACAAACCATTGTACCGAAGATACAATTTGTATTCCGGATTCATATCTTTTATCATTTGTGGAATTTTCCAAAGATCGTCATTGTCATGGTAAACAGCTATGGCTAATTTGGGTTTACTGGACTGAATGTGTTTTTTGCTGCCGGCTAATGCTTGCTTTTCGGAGCCTTCTATATCCATTTTTATAAAACTCACGGATTCCTCCACGTCCATATCCAATGTTGTAACATTCACCATATCGTTTGTTTTCGCATCATTGATCAATTTATTTGACTGATTTACCCCATTGCTTTCCATGTATAAAGCACCCTGGAAATCCGAAAGGCCCACATTTCGACATACAATGTTGCGATGCTCTGCCATATTGTTTTGCAGTTTTGAAAAAATCGAAGGTGTTATTTCATAGCAATATATTCGCTTATAGTTTTCGCTTCCAAAGGTTTCTATATACGATAAACTGGTATCCCCTATATAAGCTCCGGCGTCAATGAACACTTCGTTTTTATCGCATTTCATGATATCGATATCAAAATAATCTTTAAACAATGGTTCCTTGTATTCCGTCATAAAGGAGAAGTGCAGCCAATTACTTAGAACACCGAAAAGTACCGCTTTTGATCTGTAGTCGGATAATTGGCTGTATAACCATAAGTAGCTATGGAAATGGTCGTGTAACGATGTTGCTTTTTTATACAAAAAATCATGGTCAGATATGCTGTCGTGCAGCGTTCCCCAGAAAGAATATTTATCAAAGTAATCTTTTAATACTTTTCTGTTCGCGTCGCTTAGTTTTCTGAAGCCGGATAACATCATTTCTTTGATATCTTCTATGGATTTGTTGTCAATCTCTCTCATAAGCCGGTCAAACTGTCTGTCAATTATATTACTGGACATAATACAGCTCCAATCTATTCTAAATGGTATTATAGTTGCGACAGTATCCTTCCGCGCCATTGGCAAATGCTTGGTTGGAACGAAATGGCATGTTCCAACGACGTCAAATGCGGAGACGGCGCATTTTGTCGTATGGTATAGTTATATTCAGAATACTTTTTTTTGACACAGATAAATACTCCCGGCCTCTTTTTATTCGGCCTGACCGTGTTGTTTTAGCGATAGGTTTATGTTATAGTCAAGATATAGAAAACAATATTTTTTCATAAAAGAAACGGAAAAAGTGTTAAAGAAAATACCAATCCATTATGGTGATGGAACTTGTTTCTCCTGTGTGGTTGCCGGCGATTTTATCTATATCAAAACATCATGCAGGCAGATTCGACAAACCTATCAGGTGAAGGCTGCGTTGGAAAGCATAAAACGTATACTTTCCGCTGCAGACCCAATCAGTTTTATTATTGCCAGAGGTGAAAGATTTGACATTCAAGCGAGCGGTTTTTCTGTTGTGCAGCGAATCGATTATCCGTTTGCAGCTTCTTGACATAAATGAGAGGGAGATGTTATGATAACCGGCAAAGAAACGGGACATGCAGAACGTTCATCAAGATGACATGAAGTTAAGAAAGGTTACGATATGGGTGGATTACAAGCAGAAGACTACAAAGAACCAAGATGCCTGAGCTGTACTGATTTTTACGAACCCGGTAAAGACGCGGCAGTCATACCGATTCCGGTAGGAAGAATCCTGGACAGGCTGGATCGTTATTTTGATGGCAACGATATGGACGGCGCACAACAGCATTTGGAGTTTTGGCTGGCACAGGCGCGGGAGGGCCGGGACCGCCGCGGAATGGTTACTGTGTTGAATGAGCTGATGGGCCTGTACCGCAAACGAAATAAACAAGACGAAGCGTTACAATGTGCCCGGGAAGCAGGCGCCGCCGTGGAACAGCTGGGGATGGCGGATTCCATTACCGCCGGAACCGTATTCCTCAATATGGCCACCGTGTATGCGGCTTTTGGCCGGCAGGAAGAGTCGCTGCTCCATTACCAGCGGGCGCAGGTGATCTATGAGATGCATCTGGAGCCGGGGGACGCTAGGCTTGGCGGGTTGTACAATAACATGGCGCTGGCCTATGCCGCGGCAGGTGAGTATCAGAAGGCAGCAGCGTTATACCAAAAAGCCCTGCAGATCATGGAAAACGTCCCAAACGGTAAACTGGAAATGGCCATTACCTATCTCAATATGGCAAACGCAGCGGAAGCGGAGAAGGGCATGGTGGAGGCAGAGGAAACAATTCATGCTTACTTAACTCTGGCAGAATGCTCTCTGAATGAGCCTACACTGCCCCGGAATGGCTATTATGCTTTTGTTTGTGAAAAATGTGCGCCAACGTTTGACTATTACGGTTGGTTTTTGACAAAAGAGGATTTGAAGAGGAGAGCTGCAGAAATTTATGAAGGGACTGGAACTCGCTAGGGGATATTATGAAGAATACGGCGCCCCCATGATTCGACAGGAGTTTGCTGAATGGGAGAACGTCATTGCGGTGGGATTGGTTGGAGAAGGCTCCGAATGCTTTGGGTACGATGATGAATTATCGCAAGATCACGATTTTGAGCCGGGGTTTTGTCTTTTTTTGCCGGACGAGATCGATAGCCGGACGGCATTTCGTTTGGAACGAGCCTATGCCAAGCTGCCTAAGACGTACGCGGGAGCAGTACGGCTGGCCGTGCAGCCGGTAGGCGGGAATCGCCATGGCGTTATCCGCATTGGTGATTTTTACCTGGACAAAATTGGACGGCGGGACGGGCTTTCTTCCTATGACGACTGGCTATCCCTGGCGGACAGTTATCTTTCCGTTGCCACCAATGGCCAGGTCTTCCGGGATGATTTGGGCCTGTTTACCCGGATACGGGAATCGCTTATGCGGATGCCGGAGGATGTGCGTCTAAAAAAGTTAGCGGGCCGTCTCCTGCTGATGGCCCAGAGCGGACAGTATAATTATTGCCGTTGCATCGGCCATGGGGAAACCGGGGCGGCACAGCTGGCATTGGCGGAGTTTGCAAATCATGCGATTCACGCCGCATTTTTGCTGAATGGCCGGTATTGCCCATTTTACAAATGGTCGTTTCGCGCACTGCGGCAATTGGAACGCCTTGCCTCGCTGGCAGACCCTCTGGAATTCTTGCTTTCCACGGAAAACGATTCGCAGCTGGTTCAGACCAAAGCTGCTATCGTGGAGGATCTGGCGGGGATGATCCTATCCGAACTGCAGGCGCAGAAGATTACCTCCGCCATCTGCAGCGATTTGGAAAAGCACGCTTACTCGGTAAACGACCAGATCAAGGATTCCGCGCTGCGCAATCGTCATATCCTAGCGGGGGTTTGCTGAGTTTGCTCCGAAGAGAATTGCCGGCTGCCGTTTCGGTTTATGAGAATGTTTGATATGCCGGACTGTTTTTTTGGGCCCAGGTTCCTAAGGGAGAGTGAACGAAGGCCGGATTCCAGGCAATTCATCTCGCCGTTGGTTTCGAGTGAAAGGACATAAACTGAGCGGCTAAAACGGAGTGTATCGGCTTGCGCAAAAATAGAATTTATAGTATAATGAACAATGACTGGCGAGGAAAGAAATTCCGCAGCGTGTCAAGGATTTTTCCTCGTTTTACTTAAGAAAAATGCACCGGAAGAACCTGTTTGCCGCAGTAGAAAACATGGTCCGGATTTGGAAAGGGATGCACTCATGAAAAAAACAGTTCTTTTTATTCTGACTGCCGCATGTCTTGCTGTCAGTCTGGCCGGTTGTACAGGCAACCGGAGACCGCCTGTCATTCTCATTAATACACCGGCAAAGACCGCCAGTGAGGCGACGCCGGTTCCGTCACCTCAACAGTCTACCATACCAACACCGACGGATACGGTGCCTCCGACTTCTGCCCAGACTCCGGCGCCAACGACTCCCGAGCCTACCTCCGTGGATCCTCCCGTTCTCTTACCGTCTGATGAGCCGGGGCCGTCCGACGGCAAAACCTATACGGGCAGGTCTGCGTTGCCCAGAGTTCAATTCCGGGTTTACGATCCTTCTAATTATCGAAAGCTTTCCACCAAACGAGTAGGACATTGGTTTGGCGCGTCCCAGTATGGAGAGCGGCCTAAGGCTTCGCTTCGGTTCCAAAAGGAATTTGATCAGAAGGGATATGATGCGCTGACACTGGATATCAAACACACCGGCAACATTTTATATCTTACTTTTGACTGCGGCTGGGAGAATGGCTATACCGGGATTATCCTGGATGTTTTGAAAGAGAAGCAGGTGCCGGCGGCGTTCTTTTGTACGCTGTCTCAGGCGAAGTCTTCGCCTCAGCTCATCGCCAGGATGATCAACGAAGGTCATATCGTGGGAAATCATTCCTGCAAACATCCGGATTATTCTACCATCGATCGGGTACGGATGGCCCAGGAAATCCAAACGTTCGACAATTATCTTCGTACTAATTTTGGCTATACCTCGCCATATTTTCGTTTCCCCTATGGCGCCTATACCGATTCCGCTTTGGAACTGGTATCTTCTCTGGGCTACCGGTCGATTTTTTGGTCTTTCGCCTATGAAGACTGGGATGTGGAGAATCAAAAAGGAAAGGAGTTTGCTTTCCGCTCTGTTACCACGCACCTGCATCCGGGCGGTGTCTTTTTGCTTCACTCCGTTTCTTCCGACAATGCTTCCGCGTTGGGTGATATCATCGATTATGCAAGAGCGCAAGGCTATGAATTTCGCTCCCTTGATGATTATTATCGGAAGTGACCGTAGGATCACAACCGGACGCGTTTGTTTGTCTCGGCATATAATGGTAGAGCGGAGGCGGTGACGTCTTCGCTGACAAACGCGGTTTACGTAACCGCGGGGAAAGGAAGAACTATTGCGATGACAAACAGCGAATTTACCGATAAGCTGATCCGGATTGCACAAGAGACGAAAACGGTCTATGGCCTGGGCATGTGGGGCCAGCTCATCAGTGAAAACATTATCGCCAGCAAAACCAAGCAACTTCCCCATTGGTATACGGAGAGCAAACAAAAAGAGCTACGAGCGCTGATTGGTACGGATACTTTTGGGTTTGATTGCGTCTGCTTGATCAAAGCCGTGCTGTGGGGATGGTCGGGAAGTTTGACGGCCGCCAATGGCGGCGCGGTATACGAATCCAACGGTGTTCCGGATATCGGAACGGAGACCATGATTGAACGCTGTTCCGGTGTTACCGCCGATTTTTCCAGCGTCGCGCTGGGAGAGGCGGTTTGGATGCCGGGGCATATTGGGATTTATATCGGCGATAAATTGGTAGTAGAATGTACACCTATCTGGGACAATGGCGTACAAATTACCGCTGTGGCGAACCAAGGCGGCCGGTCCGGGTACCATGCTAGAACCTGGTCCAAGCACGGAAAGCTGCCTTGGGTTTCTTATGAGACCGGAGGCTCCAGCAGCGGAGCAACCGAAGGAGAGGATACTATGATTGGATATCCAGCGGTAAGCGGCGACCCGCTGCTGCGAACAGGCAGCAAAGGAGAGGCTGTTAAAAATCTTCAGTTGGTGCTGATGTATAAATTCGGCTACCAAAAGGAACTGCAGGCGGCGGGGGGCGCGGATGGCGATTTTGGAACGGCTACGCAGTCGGCAGTAAAGGATTTTCAGAAGGTGAACGGATTGTCCGCCGACGGCATTGTTGGCAAAGATACCGCAGCAGCGTTAAATGCGGATCTGTATCAGGAACTCCTGGCGGCCCGGCAGCAGGACCAGGGAGCAGCGGAGCTGCAGGAAAAACTGGATCAGATAAAAGCAATCGTAACGGCTTAATAAGGCGGGAGCAGATCGGAGACTAATCCCGGTTTTTTTGTGCCGCGGACGGAAGATGGGAACGGATACGGGAAAGCCACCTGTTGAAAGCTGGTTTTCTCCTCCGTTCCTTCGCTCTTTCTGGCGGGTAGGCTGCGCTGCGAACGGCTTCCTTCCTGAAATACTCCTGTGAGGAAACCGGCGCCCCAAGCTGTGGTTTGGCGAGATAATTGCCATGTTTGTCCAATTGACGTGCTTTTACGTTATCCTGCAGGAGGACGTCAAGCATATGGTTGACCCGTTGCCGGATGACAGGGTCGCGGATTGGACAGGCGATTTCCACCCGTCGTTCTGTATTGCGCGTCATTAGATCTGCGGAACCCAGATAAAGCCGCTGATTGCTCCCGGAACCGAACCGGAAGATTCTGGAATGCTCTAAAAAACGGCCGACGATGCTGGTTACCCGGATGTGTTCTGTCTGCCCCTCAATTCCGGGTAAAATGCAGCATATGCCGCGGATGATCAAGTCAATTTGAACGCCGGCCTTGGAGGCTTCCGCTAATTTTACAAGAATATCGTAGTCCGTTAGAGAATTCATTTTGAGAAGAATCCGACCGTGAGTTCCTTTTGCTATTTCTTCTTCCATAAAAAACAGAATCGTTTGTTTGAGATGAAAGGGGGAAACCAGCAAATGAGAATACGAACCTTTCAGGTTGCCTACCGCCATGTTTTTGAAAAACGAAGCCGCATCCCGGCCAATTTCCGGATCGGCGGTCAGCAGGGCTAGGTCCGTGTATTGCTCTGCGGTTTTTTCGTTATAGTTCCCCGTGCCGATTTGGGTTAAATATTCTACTCCGTTTCGGGTCTTCCGAATCACCAGGCAAATTTTGGAATGTACTTTGTAGCCCGGAAAGCCGTATACAACCTGACAGCCGGCATCTTCCAGCCGTTCAGACCAGTCGATGTTGTTTTGTTCGTCAAATCTTGCTCGCAGCTCGATGAGAACCGTTACCTCTTTCCCGTTTTCCGCAGCAGCGCAGAGATAGTCTACCAACCGCGCTTTTTTGGCGAGACGGTAAATGGTAATCTTGATGGTTATGACCGCCGGATCGTAAGCGGATTCCCGTATCCATTGCAGAAACGGCTCCATACTTTCAAAGGGATAACTGAGCAGTCGGTCCTGCAGGAGAATCTGTTTGGTTATCTTGCCTTTTTCCGCCCAGAGGCTCCTTTGTGGATGAAAAGGGGGATACAGGAGCGCCTGCCGGAGGGATGTGGGGATGGCTGCTTCCATCGAGAATACGTAACCTAGTTTTAGCGGCGCGCTGGTTATTACAATTTGTTCAGGATGTATTTTACATTTTTTACATAATATATTTTGCAAGTGGTCTTCCAGCGGCGCGGCGCATTCCAACCGTACCACAGCCATTCGTCTACGGTTATGTAGGATCTTCTTCATCCGGCATCGTACATCCTCGTCCTCGTCTCGGTCGGAGTCGTCTTCGTCCGGAGCCAGATCGGCATTTCTCGTCACACAGATATAATTTTGGTGGGTAACCTGATATTTGTCGAATACCAAGTCAAGATATTCCAGAAGAATGTTTTCCAGCCTTAAAAAGCGCAGTTCATCGCCTGGGAGGGGAACGACTTCCGGCATTTGACGAGGTACCGGTATCAGTCCCATGCGCTGGCCCTCTTCTTTACTGTGCAGAGTAGCGATCAAATAAATTTCCTTATTGGCTAAATGAGGAAAAGGATGGCTGATATCGACGATTTGCGGAGAAAGAAACGGCAGGATTTGTTCTCGGAAATACGATCGGAGAAATTTTTGTTCCTTTCCATCCAACTCGTGCGGCGAAAGGGCGAAAATGCCGAATCGCTTCAAATCCCGGATGATCTGCCAATAGACCCGGTCCCTTTTTTTACTCAATTGTATGGTTTTTTGGTAAATCTTTTCCAGCTGTTCTGCCGGCGTCATACCGCTGCGGCTGTCGGGCTCTTGCTCGCCTGCCGCCGCCATGTCGTATAAGCTTCCAACTCGGATCATGAAAAATTCATCTAGGTTGCTGGTGAAGATCGCCAGAAATTTGAGACGTTCCCAGAGTGGGACGTCGCGTTCCTGGGTTTCTTCCAGGACACGCTGGTTGAAACTTAACCAGGATAGCTCACGGTTTTGCGTATAACTCAGAATGAGTTTCGCCATACCCACCCGGACTCCTTTCTTGAAGAACTTCGGAAAGAAGGTATCCTTCCCGGATTCCGTATTGACTGATATCCACATTTTTGCAGCCTAAGGCATGCAGTATCGTGGACAGAATCAACATGCCGGGAAGAATCGTATGAATTCGTTCCGGAACGGTCCGGAGAATGCTTCGGAGCGAATCCCGAGATAGTTCTGCGTACTGCTCCAATAAGTCATCCACCATCTGTTTTGTGATACTCTGGCTGCCAGGAGGAAGTGTAAAAACCGATGCGGCAAGTTTGCCGGTGCCGCGAATCGTTCCCCCCACGCCGCATGCCAATGGCCAAGTCCCTTCCGGTACCCCGGCCTTTGCCAACTCTTTCCGGACGCGGTTGCAAATTTTTTCCTGCTCCGTTTTGGTGGGGAATAGCTTTTTTACCTTTTTTTCAAACATATTCAGAGAGCCGATCGGCATGGAAACCGCTTTTTGTATGATGCTATCTTGAACGAAAACCAGTTCTGTGCTGCCGCCGCCGATGTCAACGATTAGCCCTTGCTCCATTGGCATACGATAGGTTGCGCCATAATAGCCGAGCAAAGCTTCCTGTTTGCCGGATATGACCTGGATGGTCAGACCGCTTGCCTGCTCAAGCTTTTCTGCTGCTTCGTCGGTATTGGTGATGTTCCTCAGTGAGGCCGTGGCCAGGACTGCTCTGTGATGAATTCCCAAACGGTCCAGAATAAGCCGGAACTGTAGCAGCACATTTCCTGCTTTCCGTATGCCCTCTTCCGACAATGCGCCTTTTTCCGTTACGTAACCAGCTAGGCCTGTCAAGTCTTTTGTCTGGAATACGATTTTGATTTCTCCTTCGTCCACTTGATAGACGGTCAGCCGGATCGTATTGGATCCAATATCGATTACGCTATACATACGCTGCCTCCTGCTATTGCATTTGATGCCCTTTTTTGAAACAAGATTAGTTTGCATCCGAATTGTGTTCTTATTCAAAATAGCAGGAGGATCAGGTGCGAACTATCATAATCAGGAAAAATATTGGTAAAAAGCAAATACCCGTCAGAGAGAACATGGTTTGCTTTCCCGATCGAGGTACGGTATAATAGTCGCGGAACTGTCATTCCGCGCCCTTGGCAAAATGCTTCGTTGGAACGGAAAGGGCGTGTTCCAACGACGTCGAGTGCGGAGGCGTCGCATTTTGTTGTACGGTATCACGAAATGGATAAGTTGAATTGCAAAATACAGGATGTGTTGAATATGACTTGGAATGAGTTGGAACAGGCTTGTTTGTCTTGTCACAAATGCGGACTGGCGAAAGAGAGAAATCATGTGGTAATTGGACGGGGCAATCCCGATGCACCGATTCTTTTTGTGGGAGAAGGGCCGGGACGTCAGGAAGATGAACAGGGAATTCCCTTTGTGGGACAAGCGGGTAAATTGTTGGATCTGGCTCTTACCTCTTGTCTTTTTACCCCGGATCAGTATTACATTGCCAATGTGGTCAAATGCCGGCCGCCTCAGAACCGCACGCCGATTCGGGAAGAATGCGAAGCTTGTCTTCCTTATTTAAGACAGCAGTTTGCTTTGATCCGGCCTAAGATCGTGGTTTGTCTTGGCGCGGTTGCCGTGACGTCCCTTGTTTCACCGGATGCCAAGATCACTAGTGCTCGCGGTGTCTGGACACAACGGAAAGAAACGCTGTTTTTCGCCACGTACCATCCGGCGGCACTGCTGCGAGACGAATCCAAGAAATTGGTGATGTGGCAGGATCTGCGGCGTGTCCGTCAGAAGCTGGATGAATTATTGATTTCCGTGTAAAAAGAATCAGGAAAGGAAAGCGGCATGGTTAGCAAGCAAATGGCGTTGGAGAAACTGAATCGGCAATATACAGCGGAAACCAGGTCATTTTTGGAAAAACGTTATTCTTCTTTTCCTCTGGAATTTGTTTATGGAGAGGGGCTGCCGGATTGCCGGCTTATGCTGGTTGGAGAAGCGCCGGGCAGAGAAGAAGTACGCCAAGGAAGACCGTTTGTCGGAAAGGCAGGGGGAATCTTGGCGGATTTCCTAGAGAAAGTCGGCTTGAATCGATCGGATTTGTATATTACCAATACCATCAAATACCGCTTAGCCAGGGAAGGCGCCAGACCGGGGACCCTTACGAATCGTCCGGCGACCGCGGCGGAGATTCGGCGGAGCGTACCATTCCTGCGGCAGGAGATCGAGATTGTGAAACCGGAATGCGTGGTTTCGTTGGGGAACGTTCCTCTTTCTTGCATTCAGCAAGCCTTTGGAGCGGAGGACGTTCCGGACCGGACAATCGGCTTGTGTCATGGTCAGGTTCTTCCCTTGATTATGAATCAGGGAAAAACCATTTTTGTTCCGTTCTATCATCCTGCCAGCATTCTATACAACCCTTCTTTGAAAGAGGTCTATGAACAGGATTTCGATATACTGCGTTCCCTTTTTTGACAGGATTTTGGCAGAACAGAAATTTTTTGAAAAAAGGCAAAAAAGGTGTTGACATAGTAAAAAGGGAGTGGTATACTAGGCAAGCTGTCGCTCCGAAAGAGCAGAAAACAGCAAGACGGACCTAGAAAAGTAAACAGCGTAACCTTGTCCGGAGTCCATGGATTCCGGCAAGAAAACAAACATG
>PPYF01016823.1_pt1 | contig 40369 bp, 57 predicted proteins | sample 1559871 | NCBI WGS metagenome assembly PPYF01 (sample SAMN08240021, study PRJNA423297) | Human gut metagenome, whole genome shotgun sequencing project.
CTCTCATATAAAATATAAGAACTTGAAAAGCTCAAATTTAAATTAAGCGAATTGACTTCGCAAATGTTTTTGCATCAATTGTAATGATTGATGACCCTGCACATTTGTGTTCGTCGAAACTGTATTCAGTTTTCAAAGGTCTACCATTGCCTACTCACCATAAGCAAGCAACTTTTTTATTTTAACAAATTGTCATTTTAACGTCAAGAACTTTTTTCAAAACATTTCTTGGCGTTCTGGCAAAAAGCCTGCGATTTCAAGCAATCAGCAACTCATCGCCGCGACAACGTTATCTAATATACAAAGATTACGATCATATGTCAACGTCTTATCAAAAGTTTTTCAATTATTTTTCAAACTATGAATATTAGATCATCTAGTTTGTTTATCGTTCACAAAAATACGAATTTTAACGTCAAAATCGATCCATATTGATCGTTAGTTTATTAACCGAAAAATTTGCGATTATCTCAACAGATACCCTTGTCGGCGTTGACACGCAGGCAAACATCTGAGTCAGAAAGCTTCAAAGTTTACCCGTCTATCCACACCAAACAGCAGAAAAGATTTGTTTTGACGATTGATCAAATTGCGATGGCAAAAATCATAAAATAGTCAATTCCAGCGTTTTTTGACATTTATCAAACTTTTCGACAAATATCAAAATTTAAATCTATTATTGACTGATATTTGCATTATAATAGGAATGTAAGCACTTTAATCACGATAGTTTATCAGAAAGGTGGCTGTTCAATGAGTACTCAAACAAAATTTTCTGAAAAAGACATCGTTAAGACCAATCCGATCTTCTCACGGACGCGGACTACGATTGAATCGGCATTCTACGCCAACAACATGACGCATATTGCTGATACCGCGACTGCTTATCGTTTGGCGGCCGGCAACCCCAACACCATCGTTACCGACCTGCCAATCAAGCATACCGAAGAACTGGGACTGCCAGCCGATGCCAAGATGCTGGTCGACAACCATGGTCAGATCGTGGGCCGGACCGCGGCAGCACGGCGTTTGATCGGTTCTCCAGACGTTGATGCCGAAAAAATCGATGGCGTCCTGCGTGAAGCTATCTATGAAGGCCACGAACGCGACTTTTACACGACGGACGTGATCGTGGGGCTGGATGAAGACTTTATGGTAAAGGCGCATCTGGCACTAGCAGAAGGATTTGAGGTTAATCTGCTTTCTTACATGCTCAACTTCCAAACAGCTACCGAAAACTGGCTGAAGCGCTATGCTGATTCACGGGCCTATGACGAAGGTGACATTTATCTGTACTGCGACCCATACTGGAGCAGTCCCGACTATCCACATGGCCTGGTTGTCATCGATGCTCAGCACAATGCAGCGGCAGTCTTGGGTCTGCGCTACTTTGGCGAGCTTAAGAAGTCCACTTTGACGCTGGCCTGGGCAACCGCGCACCGGCATGGTTTTACTGCTTGTCATGGCGGCGAAAAGACTTTCCACTTCAGCGACCGTGATGATCAGACTTTTGCTTTCTATGGGCTTTCTGGTTCGGGCAAGTCTACGCTGACGCACGCCAAGCATGGTGGCAAGTTTGATATTACCGTGCTGCATGACGATGCGTTTGTAATCAATCGTGAAGACGGCAGCTCCACGGCTCTTGAACCGGCCTACTTTGACAAGACCAACGACTATCTGCCGGGCAGCCGCGAAATGCAGTACTTTACTACGGTGATGAACGTTGGCGTCACGCTTAACGAAGCCGGCCAAAAAGTACTGGTAACCCAGGATCTGCGCAACGGCAATGGACGGACCATTAAGACACGCTATGCTTCTACCAACCGGGTGGATCGCGAAATTGCCCCAATCAATGCCGTCTTTTGGATTATGAAAGATGACAGTCTGCCGCCAGTCGTTAAACTGACCGATCCCGTTACCGCGGCTACGTTTGGTCTGACGCTGGCTACTAAACGCTCCACGGCCGAAAACGTGGTGGGCGCTGATCGCAACGCCTTAGTTATCGAACCATTTGCCGACCCATTCCGCGCCTACCCATTAAGCGAGGACTATCAAGACTTTAAGGCGCTGTTTGAAGAACGCCACGTTGACTGCTACATCGTCAATACTGCCAACTTTAACGGTTTGGACATCCCTAAAGAACTGACCTTGAAGGCTTTGGAAGACATTGCCCAAAACCAGGCCGCCTTCCAGCCATTTGGCAAGCTGCCTAACATGAAATACATCGCTTATGACGGCTACCCAGTTGACTTTAATGATGCTGAATACGTAACCAAGCTTAAGACGCGTTTTGAAATCCGGCGCGACTGGGTTAAGAACTATGAAGCTCAGCACACGGGCGAAAAACTGCCAGCTGAAATTCTGACCAGTCTGGACAACTTGATCAACGCCCTAAACTAATCAAATACTGACAACCTTGATCTCCAAGCGCTGAACTGCTTAATGCGGCTCAGTGCTTTTTAGATGCTACAGTAAGTTGTTTTTGCAAGACACTATCATAGTTTTGCGCATTTTTCATAACATGATTGGCCAGCCAGACTCGATACTGCTCAATATAGTACGGATCAATCGGACGACAGCTGGCCTCGTAAAACGCGCGCTCCCGTTCCATAATATAACCAATCAGCGCTTGACGACCGAATTTGGTAGCAGTGTCGGGCAGCAAGCGGCGTGGTCCCTCGATTTTGGCCTGCAGCGCAACTTGCGAGGGCCGCTCTACCTTGTAGTCAAGTTTTTGGGAGGTGCCAAAATAACCTTTGACGTAGCTGGCAACCCGACCGTTGAATCGCAGCAGGTCACCAGTTAACAGTTCGCCTAAATCTAAAAAGCCTTTCGTATAATTGAGCCATAAATGATCAGTAATCAGTTCCCCAGTTTCGGCTAAAGCAACGTGGGTGAGCAAAAGCGTTGGCCGACAGTAACGGTAGCTTTTTTATAGCCAACGCGCTCAAACCGGCCGATGAACACGTGTCGCATTTGGGGACCAAGTTGTTGGAGCTTTTTTCTCATTTTCCGGCTTCCTTTCTCAAATCATCTATCAGTGTCCTTATAAATGCTTTAGACGATTTAAGCGGAAATGCATTTTTATTTTGGAAAATTTTAGCGTTTTTCGATCAGATCATGGCAAAACAAAAGTCCTCTCAAAATCGAACGATGCTTCATCCGATCCTGCAGAGGACTTATTTTATGTTAATCTTCAGCCTGCTTGGGCAAGGCAAACGATACGATCAGCGCGATAATCGCCAAAGCCAGCGTAAAATAAAGTCCCGTGTGTACCCCGGACGTAAAACGCACTGCTTGGCTGCCAGCTGCCGCATGCCGGCCTAATTCCAAGAAACTGGTAGCCAGAGCCGTTGCCAATGCTCCCACGATCTGCTGCATCGTGTTCAAAATCGTACTGCCATCACTGGAGGCTGGTCCCCGCAGCGCGTTTAGAGCACTGGTCTGCGCTGGTGACATTGCCAATGGACAGCCAATCATCAAGATCACATGAGCCGCAATCACGTAGGCAACCGTGGAATGAGCCGTTGTCAAAAGCAGCATGACGATCCCGACGATGGCAATCACCAAGCCAATCATGACCGGACGCTTGGCCCCAATTGAATCATACATCCGTCCAGCAAACGCGGAAACCAACGCATTTACCAGACCACCTGGCAACATGACGATCCCAGTTAAGGCAACGGCCAACAGTAAGCCATTTTGCAGATACATTGGCATCAGATACATGGCCGAAAGAATAATCCCAAAATCAAGCATGACCAAGACGGCACCAATCGTAAATGACTTAACCTTGAAAACGCGCAGATTCAAGATTGGCGTTTCCAGTTTCAGCTGGCGAGTCACATAGGCAATCAAAACCAAAATTCCAACCGCAAACGAGCATAGGACTGGCCAAGAGCCCCAGCCATCCAGACTGGACAGACTCGCGCCGATTACCAGACCGGAAAAGCCAAGTCCGGATTCAATAATTGAAAGCAGATCGATGTGGGGACGCGTTGGCCGACCAATGTTTGCCAAAGCACTTACTGCCAGGCCTAACGCAATCACCAAGAAAATCTCAAATGACCAAAAGATCCAGCGCCAGGAAAGCTTGGCCAGGATCAAACCAGTCAAAGTCGGACCAATTGCTGGGGCGAACATGATTACCAAAGCACAGATCCCCATAATGCTGCCGATTTTTTGCGGTGGAAAAATCTGCATCACAATCGTAAACATCAGCGGCAGAATCAGACCAGTGCCAATTCCTTGAATCATTCGACCTGCCAAAAGAACCGTAAAGTTAGGCGCCAGTGCTGAAATTGTCGCACCGATAATAAAATCCAGCAGGGCAAAAATCACAATCTGACGAGTCGTAAACCACTTGGCAATCAAACTGGACAGCGGCAAGACGATCCCAATAACCAGCATGTAGCCAGTCACCAGCCATTGTAAAACGGCCGTACTGGTATGAAAGACGATCATCAGCTTTGGCAGCGCAATGTTCAGTGACGTTTCACTAAACATGCCGACAAAAGCGCCTAAAAGCAGACTGGCCATCGTCAGCCCCGGATGTTTGACGCGAAAAGCAGGTTCAGAAAAGTTTTGCATATAATTTGCTCCTTTAATCAAATTCACTTGATTAAAGACCAAACAGCAAGCAGACTTAATTTAATGTATTCAATTAACGCTAACTCTTAATCTTAATCAGCATGTTTGCCATTCTAACAAAGATTAACCCAGTTTCGTAAGTACTTTTTTGACAAATAGCAAATTTTTTCTGAAATCGCCTGCCTTGTGCTTTTATCAAGAAACCTTGATATGATTTGCTGCGGTTGATTATATACAAACGTAATGTTTTTGATTACAATTAACGCAAAAATATAAAAGAAAGCAGGTATCACAATGCGCAAACCAGTTCCCATGTTAGACCGCCAACTGTCAGGCGATGAATTTCTCAAGCTGATTGTCGATAGTTTTCAGTCCGTTGTGTTTGGTACGGTTGATCAAAATGGCGATCCCCACACCAACGTCGCTGATATCGAGGTTTTAGACGGCAACCGGCTGATTTTTGCAACGACCTATCAAAAACCATTTTACCAACGTTTAAAGGCGCATCCCCGTATCTCGATCACGGCTTTAAAAGGCAGCGAAACCCTGGACAGTGTTGGCTTCACCTTAACCGGCACGGCAGCTGAAGTCGATTAGCAGTATCTGGAGCAGATTTTTGCCGCACGACCGGAAATGCAGCAGATTTCGGCAAACCATTCTGAACGGCGCAGCATTTTAAGACCATTTGCCATTACGCCAATTGCCGGTTCGATTTACGACCTACGTCAACAGCCGATTTTCCAGAAGCAAATTGAATTTTAAAGCTGGCTGTCTCAAAATTCGCTTAAAACAGCACGACCCCGCTGCAAGTTTTGCGTCAGGGCCGTTTTGGTATGCTTAATTTAGATATGTCATTATGGAGGGTGGTTAGATGTTTTAGCAGCTCATTATGCAATATTCAAAAAACTTCAAACCCAGTAAAAATTACCTCTGCCATTTCACATCGCTCATGAATACTTCGAGAACATCAAAGACAGAAAATGGCTCAACCACGATTTTCGTGACGGAGCCATTTTCATTTTGCACTATTTTGCTTAAGCAACTGGATACGCAACTTCTTGATTTCCCTGCTCAAAGACCGTCAGATGATGCTCAGCCCGGTAAAGCGCCTTGCTGAATGATTGAACGGCCAGCTTGGGACTGACGGCAAACTTAATGCCATAGTCCTTGCAGGCTTCATTCAAAACCCAAGAAGATGGATGCGAGGCATAGGCCGTTACCAAAATCAATATGTCCAGATTCTTGGTCTGTTTGCGCAGCGTCTTGCGTTTGCCAGAGAAGGCGTCGATCAGCTTGGGATTCCCATGGTAGCTTTTCACGACTTCTTTGAGCATCTCACCGTTTTGACCATTGCCAATCGCGACGCCGACCTTTTGACCATGCAGATCCAGTTTGAGCTTTTGCTGAATCAGATTGTCAAAGGCATGATACTTCTTAGTACGATTTTCCGTCCAAATATTTGCTTGCATTTCTTTCATCTGGGAAATATGAATATGAACATCATACTTACCATCAAGTGAAAGATGTCAGGGACAGTTAAAAATTGTATAGAAATGACAATTTGAAAATGTACAATTATGGCAGTTTAAGATGGCGATTTATGAGTAGTCGCAGATATCGTCATAATATCACTACCTCTAATCGTTGAGTACCGGTTGCTTGTCATTTACATTACCAGAATTTTGATAAGCAAAAAGCGCCCAATCAGTATCCAAACTGATGAGCGCTGGTGACTGCTACTTGAACAGTCGCTTAATTAATTTTTTAACGTGTTTATTAGGCACGATGATAAATACTAAGCACAAATGCCACATCGGGAGTTGCCTCCTTTCAGCACAAGTCAGGTTTCCTAAGCCTGCTCACGTGTGCTTTATTATTGTAACATAATCAGAGTATGTTATAATGACCTTGTGATAAATACTAAGCCGTGTGCAGTGAGTGCTTCCTAACTTACAAGCCGGCTGGGCGCTCCTCAAAAGAGCGCTCTTTTATTAGCTCACAGTATCATGCTGTGGGCTTTTTTGTTTGCTCTTAAGCTTGGCTGACAGCCGTATTAGCAGACCCAGCATCTTGATAGATGTTGAGCCGTACCTTCTGAATCGAAAGTGATGCTACTAATACGCGCCGATTAGTCTTGCGATCGTTTGAAGCGGCGCTGACTTCAACGATTTCATTTTGAGCCATCCAAAAAGGCCTCCTATATGAGTTTCCTCAAGTATAGGAGGTCCGTATGGCGGTTGGAATACGTGTTGTTACTGTGTGCTTACACTCTAACAGTCGGGTTACTCAGGAAATCTACACACACGTTACTCACGAAGCGCTTGTGAAAAATCGTGATCAATTGGAAAATTTGTGACAAGTTTGCTACCATCTTGCTACCATAAGCAAATAATTGGCAAAAATTCACAAACTCAATTGGCATTTTAAAAATTGGGCAAAAAGAAAAGCCCTTGCACAGCAAGGGCTTTGGTCGACACTCGACTACTTAACGTCGCGACGGCGTTCAGGAATACGAGCGGACTTACCAGTACGTTCACGGAATTAATGGTGGCATTCACTAACATCCCATAGTGGTGTTAATACCATGTCACTACCTATTTCGTTTTTATCTAAGTTAGTAAATACATTCAATATTGTATCACTATACTTTCACATTTTTGCTACCTAATGGCTACCCAGTGACTACTTCACAAGTCTATCTTTTGCAGACAGAAAAATACTGATATAAAGGCATTCTTTATTTTGATCGTACCTAGATACGTATTTTAAAATAAGCCTATCTAATCATATACAATAATTTATAATTAAAATTAGTAAAGTTTCTAAATATGGAGATGATTAATTTGGCTTTTTGGAACAAACCAGACCCAGATAAGCCTAAACAGAATGGCTTTGAGAAGTATGGTGAAAAGTATATTAACGAAAATTTTCTTCAAGATGTTGACCCAAAGTATCGTGACATGCTTAATCGGATTGGCTTCAGTGAGAACTTCATCATGTCTGCACCATCTTTCACTAGCAATGATACCAAGACCCTATATCATGAATTAGATGTAATTAAGATGCAGAATACTATTCTGATTCGTCAAAACGATGAGATCATCAAGGAACTCAAAAAATTAAATCGTCCAAAATCTGAATGACGTTAAAAGCTGAACTATTGGGAGGTCATACATAATGGCAAAACAAATTAAGGGCGAAGACGGTAAGGTTTACGTAGAAAAGAAACCGTTCTACAAGCGAGTTTGGTTCTGGATCCTCGTTGTACTGGTTATCTTTATCGGCTCTGCAGCGGTGAGCGGTGGAAATGACAGCTCATCATCAAGCAGTTCATCGTTTTCTGCCAAATCTAGCTCTAGTTCTTCATCATCTCATGTCTCTGCAACCAAGGTAGCTGCATTAAAATCCGCTCAAACTTATTCTGACACCATGCACATGTCTAAGCAAGGAATTTATGATCAATTAACTTCCGATGCTGGTGATAAGTTTGACGATGCTTCAGCTCAATACGCTGTTGACCATGTTAAAGCTGACTGGAACAAGAATGCTCTGAAAGCTGCAGAGAGCTACCAGAAAGATCAGAACATGTCACCTGAAGCGATTCGCGATCAGCTTACTTCAGACGCAGGTGACAAATTCACACAAGATCAAGCTGACTACGCAGTTAGCCATTTACCACAATAATTAATAGGTAAACAAAAAAGACAGCCCTAAGCATGATAGCTAGGACTGTCTTTTATTATTCGGTTACATCATTACGCATTACTGGAGCTAGATTGTCCCCCCCAATTTTTTGACAGCATCCTTCAATGCGTCTAATTGTGTCTGGATATCTTCGGGAGCTGGCGACCAATCGTGAGCCACCGTACCTGTCTCGAGCATCCACCCAGCCCAGTATATCCAGTTATCACCCGTGTCTTTGGTATATTCAATTCGTGTGTCTTTACGTTGCAAGCTGACATCGCTGATTTGGAAGCTCCAAGAGTATTGTTGCCATTGTGTAGTGATAGGCTTATCCGACATCTGAATCGTCCGAAATACATTATCAGTGCTTACACGATAATCTCCAAGCCAACCAGTATCAATTTGTTTGTCTGCTTTAACATAAACGGAAAGCGTAAGCCAGTCACCGACTTTAGCATTTATTCTACCTAAAGCTGACTTCAAGTTAATGAATTGCTCTCTCCATGCAGTATGAGTTTTAACTGCATCATAACCATTGAAAGCACCTTTGACGACAAGACTGCCATTAACTTTGCCGCCAACATCACCACTTACTGTACCTGTACCTTGTAATAAGTTTCTGCCACCACCGTTAGCTTGAATATCAGTGATTTTACTATTCACGCTATTGGCAGTATCTAAAGCCTGCGTAGCAGTAGCGTTTGTTTCGCCTTGCGGTATTCCCATGTTAAGCGTGTAGGAGCCATTACCACCGCTAAGACTTGCTGTGGGTGTCTGATCGGGATTAAGTTTGGTTACTGTCCCAATTTTTAGCGTAGGTGCTGGGCCAACATTACCCTGCTCGCCTTCATCGCCTTTATCGCCCTTATCACCCTTCTCGCCTTTATCGCCTTTATCGCCTTTATCGCCCTTATCGCCCTTATCGCCCTGCTCGCCTTTATCGCCTTGAATACCTTGCGGAATGTTAAACGTTAGCTGATTTTCGCCATTGGTGATGGACTGCGTTACTGACGCCTTGCTTCCAGCAGGCAAGGTGTTAGTGGCAACTACTTTGATGTTCTGCCCGGCTTTATGCAAATCGTCAATAATAGCGTTAATATCAGTAGTTGGATCAACCGTCCCTAATGTATCATTGGCATTTCTGTGAACTCGAAATTCCATCACTCCGGCTGATGGATAGATAGTAGTAGACCCGTCATAGGTTTCCCACAGTTCCAAACCGTAGTCGCCATTTGGCAATCTAGTTAAATTGCTCGATGATAGCTTGATTGTGTTACCAGAAATTGTGACTGGGTACTCGCCAACATACTTATCTCCCTTAGACACCTTAGCTTTCCACGTGTGGCTGGCATTAGGTGTGATCGGCTGTCTGTCATCAGTATACAGAGTAATGACAATGGTATTAGTTGTATCTTCACGTTTGAAGTCATCATATGCGATGTCAAATAGTGTCACTCTAATCACTCCTATTCAAACTTGCCAAATGCTTCTCCAGTCTTGGAATCACGGACCGCAACATAACCATATTGACCATTAGCGCGTGGCTGGCGTACATAGACATAATCTTTGCCCCGAGACCAGGCATCATACTTAACCACACTACCGGCAGTAAGCACACCAATTGTAGAAGCACTAGGTCGTGCGCCCCAACGCAGATGCAGCGTATAGTTTGGGCTGACAATGAATTTACCGTTCTCTGCATGCCAGGTGTCGCCTAAGTTGTCTACCCAAGTCTTTGGCACGGCAACTGGTTTAGGCTCTGGTGTACTGATGACGGTTTTAGATTCCGGCGTGGTAGCAGCATTAGTGTAAAATCCGCTAAAGTCGTATGACATATCAACACCGATCCCAGCGATGTTGTAGTCACTGGAGAACTGCCACGTACCCACGTTGTCAACACCAGGCTGTGATACGCCATAGTTCGCAACCCACTTGTTTTTGGCAATCAGTTGAGCAGCATTAAGACGGCCTTGCCAGAACCAAGATGCCATCGTATAGATATCCACCTTAGGATAACCAGAATCTTTAACGGCTTGCAAGAACGCATTAGCATCATTAGTAGCGTATTTAGCGTTAGCTTTGTCTTCAATATCCAACGCTAAGACCGATTCAGGACCCAAGCCAAACTTTTTAGCGTGGTCGGTAAACCATTTAGCCTCATTGCGTGCGTCTTGATTACCGTTAAAGCGCGCATAGTGATAGCCGTGTACGAGCAGCCCCACCGCCCGTGCGTTATTAATTTGTGCCTGAGCTTTAGGATTGACGTACGCATCACCATCTGCTGATCCTTGTGTCAATTTAACGATTACGGCTTTAACGCCTGCGTTTTTAGCAGCTTGAAAAAAGCTGATCGTATCTGGTTGATAGCTAGAAATATCCATAACGAGATTAGCCATTTTTGTGGTCTCCTTTCTTTGCACCTGTAACTGCACTGTAATCAGTTGCATCGTAATCAGACTGAAGTTTTACCAGAAAGCTTTTGATCTGTGGTGGCAGATACAACCCCATCTCGCCCCAGTTCTCAACGATCGACGTCAAATAGTTAATGATAAAGCCCCACACCATTGTTTGCGCCAGCCAATCAAATCCTAAACTGATGAGATATGGATAGATACTAATGATGCTAACCAAGACTAATGTATGCTTAATCAGCCCGAAAAGGCCCTTAGTCGAATTCGTTTTGCGGACAAATGCCGATCTGATATATCCAGTAACTACATCGATGATTACACACCAAGTAAATGCAATGATGAGTGGGTCATCAACCATCTGTTGTACTTGGCGAAACATCAAAATATGATAAGGCACACTCAAGATCTCCCTTCAAGGCCGCCCAAACAAAAAAGCGTATGATCTTTCACACGCTCTTCATTCTGTATTGTTTATTTCTATGGCGACCATGTATTTTTCTATTCCGTAGTATCTGTGTCAGTAGTCTCAGCAAACAACTTATCTTCTTCTGCACGTACATAAGTACGGAAGGCGTCTGAATCATCCCGTACTTGCTTGATGTTCTTGCGATATGCTGCTTGATCGTTGATATAAGTATTGGTAGTCGTAGTTGAGTTGATGTCAGTTGCTACCTGAGCGGAAAACCGTGCAACTTCTACGTTATCAATCACTGATCGACCAGACAGATTGACCGTCTTTTCTTTTGTAAGCGCCATTATTTATCACCTTTACCTTTCTTCAGTTCTTCGTTTTCAACCTCAAGCAAAGCATTTTGATATTCAAGCATTGCTACTCGATTTAGCAGTTTCTGTATCAACATTTCCGCTTTCTTGTTTTCCATTCTCCAATACCTCAATTCTTTCTTTTAAGTTCTTAATGACTGGGATTAACGCCGGGGCAATCCGATCATAGTTGATACCAGACAGCTCACTATCTGGCGACTTTCTTACAAGCAAGTCCAACCCCGCTTCATCTAGATCGTCGGCAATCATCCCAAAATATCGTATTGGTACTATATTAGATTCACCACTTGCATATCGTTTCATTTCCGCCTTGTCATACCAAGTAGCAATCGGCACATTTAGCAGTTTCTCTCCATACTCTGTACTGTATGAGCGTTCTATCTCTGCCTTGTATCTAGCGGCAGAAGTGGTCTGATATAAGGTACCGTCAGCCGCGACAAACATATTAGGTGAAGCACTAGTAGTGTGTGCATAAGCTGAAGGGATTCTGACCCAATCGCCTGCAACACTGATTGTTTTACCATACATAATCATATCTGGGCCGGTATTTTTGGCGTAAGTAATATCTATACCAACATTGATTGAAGGCTTGGTCTTAACAATGTCGCCATAACCCTCACCACCGTTAATATTTACATAACTGCTAGCACCACTTAATCCAACAGGTGCAGGCGTTCCGTCCGCATTCTTACCAATGAAAAGACCTAAGAAGCTCTGGTCGCCAAAAGATCCGTAAGCGCCATTAACTGTATTCCCAGTATAACCAGAGACAGCAACCGTTACACCCTCACGGCCAAGAATTGCTGCCTGGCTAAAATTGCTTGATGCAAAGGTTCCACCGTTATAGATTCTCAAATAAGGGTCATTAGATAAGTCGTAAAATTCTGGGCTTACTAATTGCATTTCCCCCTTTTTGAGTATAACCCTAGTGTCCTTACTAGCAGTCGAAATATAGGCGTTGTCCAGATCTATATCAACAGCATTAGTGGAATTGTGTATCCTACCATGTTGAAAACCAACTTCACCACTGTTTAGGTTGATTCCTAAATTGGTTCCTTTAATCGTTCCGGAAGTGATGTTATTAGCATTCATGTTAATGATATTGACGTTGCCAGCGTCCAGCGTACCAGACGTGATCTTATCCGCAGATAGACTAGCTGCATTTACTTTTGAAAAGTCAATCGTACCACCGGAAATCCGGTCAGCAGACATTGAGCCAGCTTTGATTAGACTTGCATCAAGCGTCCCAGTTTTGATATTAGACGCATTTAAGTTAATTACAGATACTTTAGCAGCATCTAACGTCCCCGAAGCTATGCTACCGGCAGAAAGATTAGATACGCCAATATTTTTGAAGTCAAGCGTTCCACCAACAATACGATCTGCTGACATTGAACCAGTTTTGATCAAGCCAGCATTTAACGTACCAGTGTTAATGTTTGACGCATTCAGATTAACTACTGAGATCTTAGACGCATCGATCGTTCCGGCTGTCAGTTTGCTAGCAGTCAAATTGATGATTGCGGCGTCTGGGATAAAAGCTTTACCGCTGAAGACAGTGGTAGCAGCGTCCATATACAGCTTATTGTTTGTGCTAAAAATTGACGCGTCTGCTTCAGTGTTAACATTGCTGATGACCGTGCCCTTAGCAACATATGTCTTGCCAACCGTATCTTTATAAGCGTTCAGTTCCTTGATCTGTTCGTTGACATCATCTTGTGCAGCGTTAGCAGCTTGCATAGCTTTGTCAGTTGCAGCACTAGCACTAGCGCTTGCAGCAGATAACTTGCTGTCAAAGTCGGATTGTGCGCTTTGTAGCTGTTTGCCAACGTCATCAGCCCTTTGTTGAGCTTTTGCCGTAGCAGAACTGGCATTTGCCATTGCTGTCGTCAATCGGCTGTCGAAATCAGCCTGTGCGTTCTGCAATTGCTTGCCTACATCATCGGCACGTTGTTGGGCTTTAGCAGCCGATGAATCAGCAGCAACCGCCTTATTCCAAGCGGTCGTAAAATCGTCTTGCGCTTGTTTGACTTGCTTTTCAACGTTGTGCAAATCACGTGTAGACGTGATTAGAATCCAGTTACCGGCATGATATTGATACATATCAGTTTCCCCGTTGCCTAGATCCTTGTACCACAAATCGCCTTCCAGTGGATTGATTGGCTGTGCCTGGCCGTAGTAGTTGGCGTTCTTGCCGTTAGCCGAAACAGCCGCATAGTTAGCAATCCGTTCAGCCGTGCCCACGCTTTTACTAAGATCATTAACAGTGCTCGTGATTGAACTTCCCGAGAAGTCATCCCCAAGCTCGATAGTATTCTGTCGCTCGTCCAGTAGATTGTGTGTAACCTTGTAAACACGCGTGAAGTACTCAATCTTAATGTCATGGCGAACGATAGCCACCGTATCGCCAAGCCCAAGATCGCCAACGTCCATTACGCTAGCTCGAAAACTGGCTTGTGGTCGTTTCAACGTCTGCAAGGCTGACCAGGTGGCTTGTAGTAGCTCTGCCGGATCAGTAATGTCTTCAAAGATTTCAATACCAATACGCGGCTTACCATCATCAAAGCCATACTTAGCAGTTGCGTCAACGTCTTCTACATATTCTTGACCGGCCGGCTTATCAGCGGGATTGCCGTTCTCCTTTGACCAGACCACATCAGCAAAGTTAATACGCCGACCATAGCCATCAGGCGTTTCTTCGGCTGTGTTGTCTTCATGGTAGACAGCTTCACCTTTACCACGACCAATTAAAGCCGTAATTAAGTTCTCTGCTGATTCTTCACGTTCAACCGTCAGCAAATTTGAGCCATATTCAAATCGCTTACCAGTCCGCTTACCTTGCTGAGCGTATAAGTTAACCAATCGATGCTCAATCTGGTGCGTTTTAGGATTCAAAGTGATCTCAAACGTAACTTCTAAGCCGCACAGCTCTACAATCTTTTGGATTGCTTCCAGTGTGCTGATGTAGTAGAAATTTGTCGAAAACGTACCACTGTCATACGTCTGCCCTACTTGCCAGCGTGTACCTTCAAGGGCAGTCTGCAACAGTTCGCCGGCTTTCCGGTTCTCTGGCCGAACGTCCTTGATATAGTGATACGATTTCAGCTCATCGTAAGCCGATTCAACGGCTGTGTACTCAATCTGGTCAGACGATACCTTTTCCGTGATGATTTTAAAAAGCAGATACCCCGAACCACGTGGCTGTGGGATAGCTGCATAAAAGTAAGATGATGGCAATCGCTTATTCAGCGGTACAGAGAACGTCAGCTGATCGGCTGCATTAATCTGCTCCACCATCTTTGTCTCGATAAAATCACGGTCAACCAGCCATCGTTTGACTTTTTGATTACGGTCAAAAAGAAACATTTTCATAGCTGTTTTACCTCGTATTCAAGCTTATAACTACCAGTTGCATTAATAATGATTGTAGATCCGTTAGTGATATAGAAATCACTTAGATTCGAATCAAGCGTTAGTCCCATCAGATTATCAACGGCATTGATCGATAGATTTAAATTGGCAAAATCAACTACTACTGCTTGCCCAGCATCCACACCAACCGAAAGACTAATCTTTTTGCCAGTACAAGTGATGGCTAGGTTAGCTACCGCCTTAGTTGGCGTAAACGTCAGCTTGGTTGGCGTTTGTGGGTATGCCAAATCGCCATCGTTAATTTTAATCTGCGTACCAGAGCCAGTAATGGTTTTAGCATTACCATGCAGATACGGATCTGTTAACGACAGTTCAATCTTTCCGGTGGTATTCAGCGTCTCACTGTCCAATGTCAAAGCTGACGCAGTGCCAACAAAGTGATACTGTTGCAAATCGGCAAAATAAAACGGCTGATTTGGCTGGAACAAGAGTTGTTTCAGTTTCTTCAACCGTTCGTTGTATTGCTCAATTGTCGATGCCAACAGCTGGAACGTGACAGTGATCTTTTTGCTCTCGATGCGTGATGACAGATACACCGCACCATCATCTACTCGATCAGCAGAATTAATTTGCCGAGAAAACTCGTTACGACCAGACGTTGACAGCGTCATGTAGCCGTCAATTTCTCGATCAAGCCAATGGCCACCGTAGTTCAGCGCTTCAGTGGGCAATGGCTCGGTTTCGATTTTGCGATTAATGTTTAAATCATGGAAATCGTACATATTGCCCTCCTAGAAACGATAATTGCGTACCAGTGATGCTTGACTTCCCTGCTCACGTGAGATATCAGAGACAAAAGTCGTATAGTTAGAACCACCTAATGACAGATTGATATAAGCCGGTTGTTGTACAACGTTAAGCTCATGATCAATTGTGCCGCCGAATGTAGTCCCATGTGACAATGCTCCGTTGATCCGTTGCTGCATATCGGTCATGTGAATATCCGGCATAGCTGCTTCTGCCATACGCTTAGCAGCGTTCTCAACGAGATCAGTATTCTGCTCAATACCAACTGCCAGACCGGCGGGTACCCACTTACCTACTTGATCACGCATAACTTTTGATGGCGATCCAATATTGAACCATGCTTTAGCAGCATGCATAGCCGCGCTAGCCATACGAGCAGCAGCAGATGCAGCACGCCAGATTGCCCCTTCAATACCATTGACAAAGCCCATGACGAAATCACGACCGGCAGATACCATTGCGCCTGTCATGGACCGTGCAGCACTCACTGCTCGTGCAATGCCATTAGCAGTAGCATTACGTGCTGCGTTCCAACCACTAACGAAAGCTGATTGAACCGCACTCATCATGCTCGAAACAACGCTGTGCATTGCTGACATACCAATTGAAACGACTGATCGTACCATACTCATTGCGCCAGAAGTAACACTCTTAATCCCATTCCAGACTGACGACCATACTGATTTAATGCCATTCATCACGCTAGAAATAACGTTCCGCACGCCATTGATTGCAGTAGATACAACCGATGTAATACCATTCCAAATAGTTGTGGCAATGTTTTCGATTTCATTCCAAGCACCGGACCAATCGCCTTTAATCGCATCAGTTACTGATCTAATAACTCCTGCCACAGTATTAATAGCCGTAGATACAATTGTTGATATGATTGACCAAACTGTCTGTACGACTGTTTCAATGACATTCCAGGCAGTCTGCCAAATAGTCTGGATTATAGTCATGACACTTTGGATAACCGTCTGAATTCCTTGGATTTCAAGACTAATAAAGTTTTTAATACCGTCCCAGATTGTCATTGCAACAGTTTCGATCGCATTCCAAATTGTTGTCCATACAGTTTGAATTGCAGTCCCAATCGTCATAATCACGTCTGCGATAGCTTGCATAATCGTTGAGACAACGGTTTTGATACCATTCCAAACGGTAGTGACAATCGGCAATAAGCCTTGCCAGATAGTTTGTGCAGTAGTAACGATTCCTTGCCACAATGTACTAAAGAAATCAGTCAACGCACTCCATAGATTTTTAAAGGCGTCTACAATTGGCGCCATACCTTGAGCAAACGAGCTCCAGACACCTTGAGCAAATGTAACAATGCCATTCCATAAGTTACCAAAGAAATCAGATAATCCTTGCCATACTGATTCAACCGATTGTACAACCGGGCTGAAGAACTGCCCGAAACTACTCCAGATAGTTTGTGCAGTAGTAACGATATTATTCCAAAGATTACTGAAAAAGTCTGTCATGCTCTGCCAGGCTTGCTTGATACCATCAACAGAATCAGCAACGCTTTGCGTAAACTGTTTCCACATCGCCTGGCCCGTCTTAGTTTTAGTGAAAAATACTGCCAATGCTGCAACAACAGCTGCAATAGCAACACCAATTGCGACCCAAGGATTAGCCAAAGCCAACTGTGCTACTTGCAGAACTCGCATTGATCCCGCAGCGAGCTGAGATGTTGCAGCTAATTCACGCAGACTGCTGATAGCAGTGGTTAAATCGCCAGCCATCGATAACGCTTTCATGACACGGCCAACATTGCCAACTGTCTTAATAACACTACCGCCAAACGAGATCAGTTTGCCCCAGCCCTTAAAGAGACCGCCTAATGCAGTGGTAGCAGCACCAATTGCTGGCGACATACCGATGAAACTACGGATCACTTGAGCCGTACTGCTATCAGACGTTGACGCCCACTCTAGGGACTGGTTCATCATGTCTAAAATTGCACTGTTAACGCCACCTTTAGTCTGCATTGCCTTATTCCGCAGTGCTTCCCAGTTACCGCCAACTTGCTCAATTTTAGAACCTAAGTTTTGCTGCATTTCGTTAGCTTGATCACTCAAGAATTTGGTAGCCGTCTGGGTATCCTTAGCCGCACCATTCATGGCTTTAGCATAAGCAGACCATGATGTCGTGGTGTTGTCAGACTTATCCTTGACCGCATCTAACAATGGAGCGATCGCTTGCATACCGGCAGCACCGAACATGGTCTTAAGTGCAGCTGTCTTCTGAGCATCACCCATGCCGTCAGTTGCCGCAGCAACTTCTTTCAAAATTTGTGGGAAAGGCTTCATCTTACCAGAACTATCAACGAATGATAGACCTAATGCGTCCATTTCCTTTTTGGCACCCTTAGATGGGGCTAACATTTGCCTTATAGCAAAGCTAAGATCTTCTGACGCTTGTGCAGCGCTAAATCCTCGATTGGTGAGCAAACCGATAGCTTCGGAAGTTGTACTCATATCCATGCCAGCCAGTTTGGCAACAGAACCAATCGTAGCCAGTGCTTGTTGCATGTCTTCGATTGACGCGTTGGATAGGTTAGCTGTTTGCGTTAGGATAGCAGCGGCCTGTTGTGGCGATTTAAGACTGTCTCCCCAGATGTTCATCGCTTGCTGAACAACGCTAGCAGTCGTTTGCAAATTTGCACCAGCAGCAGTCGCCGCTTCCGCAATGGCCGGAAACTCTTTTTTGATCGTCCCGATCGACGCACCATCACGGGCCATCGCCACCATAGCATCAGCTGCATCTTGAGCACTGATTGGCAATACAGCACCCATATGATTGGCTACATCAGACAGGCCATCAATATCCTTAGCCGTCCCACCGGCAATGACCGCCGCTTGATTAAGCGATGATTGAAAACTACCAAACCCCTTAACTGCTTTAACGCCCATTGCCGTAGTAGCAGTACCAGCCGCAATCATGGCATTGCCAACGCCCTGCATGTGTCTGTTAACTGACTGGCCGAATGATTCAGTAGCCTGACCGGCACGAGCAATTGTTGATGAAAAACTGGTATCAACTGCCGAGAGAATGGCTCTGACGCTATATGATTCTCCCATTTGTCATTCTCCTTTCCGCTCGGCCAGTGGGATGATCTTGCCAGCTTTTTTAAGCCGGTGGAACTCGCGCGACCTGGCCAGCAAGATTTCTGCTCGATTCTGATTCTTAGCCCGCTTAGAGCGCGCTTGGTAGTTTGGCTCATACGCTGAACGCACTGCGTCCACATGCTCTTGAGCGTCAAAGAATTGATCGAACTTCTTATATTTGGGCTTAGGATGACGTTCTCCAGTCGTGGCTTGTACGGTTTGATTAGCCCACGCCTGTTCAGCGATATGTTGGCTGACTTGAACTTGTTGCAGCTCATAGGCCTCCATTCTCAGCTGATATTCAGCCATGCCCATTGCCCAGATATCTTCTAGATTTTTAAAGCCTAGATATGCCAAGGAATTAAGCAAAATCTCGTGATACGTCTGCTCACTGTTTTGCTCTGGCCGTTTATCTAGGCTTTCATCTTTTTTACCGCTAAATTTGCTGCATTAGACTCATTGATTTCCTTAAGTACTACTTCGTCAAAGATTTTCTCAAGGTCTTCGCAGTCGTCCAGATAGTTATCGATCGTGGTCTGAGCAACCTTTCCATAGCTTGCAGCAAACAGCACATCTGATAAAACAGCTGCATCATAGGCACGTAAACCAAGAATCGACCGGCTCATGCCCATACCGAACTTGATACCGCTGTTTTCGACACTGGCGATTTTGTCCAGCTCACGCAGGAAACGCACGCCAAACTTCAATTCAACCTTTTTGTTATTAATAGTCAGTTCCATGACAGATCCTCCTAAAAAGTCTGCCCTCTCTACAAAGCCTTGAGCGACTCAAAACCTTATAGAGAGAGCAGACCGCTCTCTTACATTAAATTAGTGACTAGCAGTCGTTACAGTAGCAGTTTCTGAGCCAGTGCCGGCATCGGAATCAGTCCAAGCAGCACCGCCACCATCAGTGCCATCGTCCTTAGCGTCAGTGACAACACCAACACCACGAAAGACGTAGTCAAGTTCTTCTTGCGCTTCATCAGGCAGATCAGTCCATCCCCGTTGTGGCGTACCATCAACGGTAATTGACGTATCACGGTTAGAAGTATCGTCTGGGTCGCCATCAGTCTCATCTTCATTGACCGTGCCCCGCATGTAGATTGCGTAGTACTTGCCAGCCTTGTTGCGACGCTTGCGATAAATGATCCAGAATTCCATCTTTTCATTATCGAACAATGAATCAAGCAGCTGGTCAGCAACTTTTGACCAGTTGTTGATGAACTCTACTTCCAGATCTGTTTCGAGCGAACTTGAAGTACCCACAGAACCAGATTTAGTTGGATTAGTGTCACTGTCACGCTGTGGATCAAATGACAGACTGGTTTGATATGGAATCATTTGTCCGGCTACTTTGCCTGCTTCGGAAAGTTTACGTGCGAACAGCACGACATCAATACCTTGCAGAGCCGGAATTTCGGTTTTAGCCATTGATTTTCATCCTCTCTATTTCAAATCAAATACAAGCGTATCTACACCATGCCAAAGCACAGTATCAGGTACGCTTGTATCTTGCATCATTTGGCTTTGCTGATTTCGTGGTGCAAAAGCATAACCATTCGTTTCGAAATCAGTAAAACCTAGCATCTTTAGCAAATTACTAGTCATCGTTGATGCGGTAATACGATCATCTCCGCTTGCCCACACATGGATCATGATCGATAGCTGTGCGCTGTAGCCAGTCTTAGTGGCAATCGGCGCAGTTTGTACCGTATCAACGACAACAAAAGGGTATGCCGCGTTCTCACTGCTCATTGGCAGATGATCATACGTTGTATACCCTTTTAATGTTGATTGTGTAAAAACATAGTCATATAAAGCCTGATCTGGTGATTTCATCATAATCACTCCATTAAGTGCTTTAAGTCATCAATAAACTGCATTGACTGGTAAGTAAAAGCAGGACCAAGCGTTGGTCTAGCTGACATAAAGCGAGTGCCATACTCAAGATATGGAAAGTAGTAGGTATGTGGTGCAACAACTGCCGTCATACCACCATCTTGTAGCGATACGGTCGTACTTCGACTGGTTGCGCCAGTTGGTTTAACCCAGCGCCTGCCTTCCCAATGGCCCCTGTAAGCTGCACTCATATTGCTTTTGGTGCGTTGCTGAAGAGCTGCACCATGCTTAGCAACAATATTGCGCACTTTTGGATGAAACTCAATATTCATCTTTTCAAACTTTGCTTGCAGTTCTGACAGTCCTTCAATCTTAACGATTCTAGACATTGCTATCACCCACAATCAGTGTGTTGCCTTTAAGTGGCTTGCGTGATGTCTGCATACGATACTTGGCAGTGTCATCATCAATCGTCAGGTACGACCATGACTTAGGCATAGCGGACTCCAACCGCAGTATCTTAGATTGATGATTATAGTTACCAAAAACCTGTACGGCACGATCAACGCCCATATCAGTTACATTACCGTATATCGTAGCTACCAACTTAGCATTGTTATCATGCCGACCAGTGACAGGATTATAGCCCGTACCTTGCGTGTAAAAACGAATTACATGATCCATTCTCATAACAATCACTTCCGATACGGATTGACGAAATAAGCAGTGCCATTGGAACGAACATCCTTGCTATGACGTTGTTTCCAGACATTGATATCGTCTTGAAAATCGTCAAAGTCAGATGAATTGAAGGTGATTGACTCGCCTTCTTGCGTATATGACGACATTCCTTCGTTTTTCAGTCGGTTGTAACGGCGCACACACACTTCAAGCAGAATGAATCCGAGTTCTGAAGGAAAAGCATCTTGCTCGGTCAGTTGCAGCTTAAATCGTAGAGCCTGTTCAGTATTATCGATGATCAGTTTTAATAGATCGTCTTGGCCAGTATCCTTTAAGCGGATCATGGTCTTGAGATTAGCCAGAGTAGCTGTCTTATTCATCCCAATCACCTACGTTTATGGTTACTTACCAGTGGAAGCAGATGGAGCAGAAATCGTAGCTACAACAATACCGTCCAGACGTTCTGGGTAAACTACACTAGCAGTCATAGCCATCGTTTCTACAGATGCATTTTCAGTCTTAGCATCGTGGACAATACCAATCAGACCAGTTTCATCAGTCGTTAAATTAAAGGCTTGGCCCAACGAACCAGACATTGCGGCGTAAGCATAGTTGATGTTTTGGGATGCAGTAGCAGCTACCTTACCTTGTGGTACCAAACCAGTCATGATGATGGTGTTGAAGCCCAGGAAGTTTTGTACGTACTGCAGGCCAAAAGCCGTCTGTACAGTTACATTTGCGCTACCCAGATATGCGTAGAAATCGATTGGGTTAACAAACAGCACAGATTGCACGTCATCATCTTCCCATTTAACCGCCAATTGCCCCAGAGCATTAGCCAATGCCGTTTGGAAGTTTGTGCCGGTGGCAGTCGTCGTACCGGTCATAACAAAGTCAACAAAGCTCTTCTTGATATCCTTTTGAATTTCTTTAAGCAGCTTGTTATCCGTATCTGCCACAGCCGGCGTGAAACCAGCACCTTGAATTGCTTCGGCAGTTACTTGCTTACGGTACTTGGAGAACGTCAATTCTTCCGTCTTAGACAGCTTACGCGTAACTTTGGACAGCGGAATTACATCACCTTCAGCGGGCTTGCCGTCAGCCTTAGTTACTTCGGACTTGTAAATCTTGATCTGAGATCCCGCTGTCATTGGCGTCATCCGTGATACACCCATGATCTTAAGCAACGTTGCAACAGATTCGTTAAAACGTTCCGTAAAGTCAATAGATTGAGCAATCAGATCTGCTTTCGTAATTTCATTTTCTGGAACAGTCATAATGTTTCAGTCCTTTCTAGTGTTCAAATAGGGTCATATTCTGCTTAATAGCTTCCACACGTTTGACTGGATCAGGAATCTTCATGATGTCAGCCTTGCTCATCTTGTTATTGCCATTCTGGCGTGGCGTGTGGCCTTTAAGCATTCCTTTTTTCGTGTCGCTTTGGATAGACTGAGCAAACTCAATCAGCGTCTGTACATTGGCGTAAGTCTTTTCGTCATCATTGGCTACTACCATGTCTAAGACCTTGTCGCTTACGTTCAAGCCGCTTTCTTTGAAGACTTCAGCAGTCTGTTTGATTGCTTCGTTACGAGCTAGTTTGGCTTCAAGCTCAGCAATCTTTGCATCTTTTTCATCAGATGCTTTCTTAGCCTTGTCTTCATCAGAAAGCTTTTTAATAGACTTGCCGGATTTGATCCGTTCGATCTCTGCCTGAGCGTCCTTAAGCTGTTTTTCAAGGTCATGCTTTGATGCTTGCTCTTTGCCGATACGCTTTTTCAGCTTTTCGACAATTTTGTCGGAATCAACTTTCTTCTCATCATCTTCTGGGGTATCAATTGGCGCGCCTTTACCCGCTTGTTCTTGATCATCAGTAAGTTGCTCCGTATTTTGTTCATTGTCCATAGTTGGCACTCCTTTCTCGCATTTAACGTCTTGGGAGACGAGACATACTCAAGTTTTATTTAACGTCCACAACATAGGAAACGGACAAAAAAAGCACTATCACTAGTGCCCTAAGAAATAAGTTTTAATAAACAAATAGTTGATTAGCAGTTTTGCTCGGATTTTTTTAAGCATCTTTATCACTCCAGAAAGCACTGATAGAGCATCGGCAATTGGGATGTACTGGAATTTCTGGCACCTTATCAACTGGATATACGCCTAAGCCCTTATCGTAATTGTCATTATCAGCAATCTCTCGGCAGACACGACACGCCCCGGGCTCTGCATACCATTTACACCAGCGATAACCATTGTCAGTCAACGACTTAACCTGTGCTGCATGCTGAACACGAGCTGACTCAGTTCGAGCAATGCGCTCCGTCACATATCTGTGATTGTTGATAGTAGAACGAACTTGATCTTTCAGCAATCTAGCCATCTGACGCGGGTTTCTACCTTGTACGACACCAACGCTGATCACTACATCTAATGTAGCTTTCAGTGCATCCTGGTTCGCCCAGATTCTCTGGCTAAACGTTGCACCATTAAACTGAACCATGATCTGCTTAGCAACATCACTAGACGTCCATAGCCGATCGTTCTTAGCGGTGACATTAAGGATACCAGCTTGCCGTTTCAGCTCGTCTGTGTAGTCCTTAGACACCTTATCTTGTACTGCTTGATCAACTTGCATCCCACACTCAATCATGCGCAGGCCAATCTGTGATTTAAGTAATTCCAAACGATTGATACGCATGGTGGCATTGTATATCCGCATACGTTCATTCACTTCATCACTAAAATCATCATAAGTAACATGGTGACCAGCTGCTCGCATCAAATCAGCCTGATGAACCAACGCTTGTGCTTCTGACTCATACGCCGAAATATCTGCACCAGTGACAGCTGCACGAGCGTTGTCGATTGATGTATCGTTTCTGCTAGCCAGCGATGCAATTTCTCGGTCAATCTCTTTATTGATGCCGACGATCAGCTGATCATAATAGCGCTTGAGCTCTTGATTGAACTTGTCGTCATTTTTCAGCTGCTTTAACTGCCACTCACGCTCTCGCCAGTATGCATTATTGTTCTTCGTCATCTACATCATCAGTCTTTCTGCTGTCCACTGCCGATGTCGCGTTTTGCAAGGCGTTCTTAACATCGGCAGCCTGTTCTTGATGCATGCGATCAATCTCAGCTTGTGGGTCATCCACAATTGATAATGTTGATAGCTGTGTTTCTTTGCTAACGATGCCAGATAGTGTGGATGCCGTCTGCGCTTCATCGGCTAAATTAATTGGCAGATTACGCGTGAACTTAAAGTGCAGGTCTTGCCATGCATTAGCATCACTCTCCGGTAGAACAGTACCAACGCTAAAAACGACACGATATAGATGTCGCAAGGCTTGAGTGAATTTGCGCTCCTTATTCGCAGCCATGTTCTTCATCGGTAGCAGCTTGTACTGCAAGGCCACACCAGAGCTATTGCCTGCAAAGGCCTCATCGTTAAGGTTAGCCACCATTGAAATTTGATAAATCATCGAGATAAGGCGATCGATGATATGCTCTTGCATGTTGTCCCCGTCTGGTTTTGTAATGAAGTCAACTGTTGCATTCGTTGCGTCTGCATCTGGTGAGTAGATCAATTGGTTGTTGATGATATCAATATCTGGCTTGCCATCATCATCTTGATCCAAATTAATGCCAAGGATTTTCAGATATGCGTTGTCAAAATACTCGACTTGGTTGGCTTTCTGCGACAGAACCTTGTCTAAGGCATTGATCAACGTCTTGACGTTGTCGAACACGCCTTGCCGCTCTTCATTCGCGTAAAACTCAACTGCCGGGACAATGCCAAACGGATTAGTGTCATCACTAACTGCTAGAACATCATCGTAGTAATCCCAAACATCATCAGCATAGTAAACCTTAGCAATCTGCTTGTTCTCGGCATCACGCCAATAACGCACGAAAGCATGTGGCTGATGTGCAACCGTGTCATCGTAGATCATGAACACTTCGATTGGGGATGCATATGCCAGCTTGGTTTCGCTATTTTCATCTTGATATACAAAAGCAAGCGAACGTCCGTAGATATCCGTTTGCTTGCTGATTTCACTTAATTTGTCTTGGAAGGAATTTGTGTCATTCCACTGCTGTAGCAATTCATTCTTTGGCTTATCATCAAGCGTAATCTTGGCTGGTATACCACTGAAAAAGCCATTGTAAGTATCAACGATATAGTGTGGCAAATTAGCCACCAAGCGATTGTCTGGTCCTAAGCCACGCCCCAGTTTATGCAATACATCATGATCGCCTACATACATACGCATGTTTTCTTGATAGCCAGTACTTGCTTGCTGATTGTATTGAATGAAGGCTTGCAGGTCAGCCGTTGTTAACTTCTCGCCTAGTGGATAAATGAAAACATTGCCAGGAAGCACTTGCCCTTTGCCATTAATAGTCGCCATTGATCTCACTCCCTTAGATATAGATATTTTTGAGTAGTTTACCGTGTGGTGCGCTAGCTCCATTGATCTCATTCAGCGCGTATCTGATTGCATCAATCTCGTGGTTGTACGCGTCCACAGGCTCATTTGTGTACTCATTGGTTGCTCGGTCTTTCTTATACGTGTAATTTTCGAGCTCTTCAATAGTCTTTACGCACCGATCATCAACTACCAGATGATACTGCTGCATGAATGAGATGCCTTGAATGATACTGTCCTTGCCCTTCTTGGCTGGCCGAATGCGATAGATACCGTCTCGCTTGATCTCAGCAATCGATTTGGGTTCAGCAGCATCAGCCGTAATTACTTCTTTGGAATAGCCCATATTAGTAATTACTTTGGCAATCTCATCATTAAGCATCCCTCGCTTAGCATACTCTTCCATGATATAGATAATGTGCTTGCGTTCATCAACCTTTACATGCATGAATGCCGTCTCGTCATTTGTATAACCAAAGTCCAGTCCAAAATAACTAGGCAAGTCAGCCAAAGCATGCTGATTGAGTCGCCGTTTTTCAAAATCTGGAAAGACAAGTTTATCCAGCGTAGCAAACTCACCAAGCGTATAGATCTTGTAGTAGGCAGGGTTGGTCTGTTTAAGATTTTCGATTGTTCTGATGTTGTCTGCATCAAGAAAATGATTGTCCTTGTATGTTGATTGATGGATCACCACACGCTTAGGATCAATCTGCACACCAGGCTCAAACCACTGCTTATAGGTCCAGTTAAGCTTGGAAACAGGGTTAAACATGCAAAAGATCTGGCGCTTTCTATGTTTTGGTTCACGAAGTCGCAAAGTTAACTGTGTAAAATCGTCTTGGTTAAACTCAGACGCTTCTTCCATGACGACATCTGACAGGCCCTTGATGGACTTGATTTTTTCTGGATCGTCCATCCCTTTAAACAAGAAAACCGCACCATTAGGCAAGCTAATCGTACGGTCTGATTTATTGACTTTGCAAAGCGGTAGCAGCTTCCATGTTGATAGGCAGTCTAAAACGTCAGTAAAGATCGAGTCCTTAATCGTGCGGTCAACCTTTCGTAGCCAGAGCACCTTACGTGGATACTTCCATTTGCCCAGTGCCTTAAGTACTACTTTCTGGACTACACCATGCGACTTGCCTGAAGATGCACCGCCATACCAGACTTCTACAAAATGTTCATAGTCAAACAGACTATCGTATATCTGGCGATTAAACACTCGTGCAGGTTTTGGGAAATTCAGCTTAATCGTTGTCATGAGCAACCACCATCGAAATAGCTAGCAGCTCCATGATCATCGAAAATATCAACGTTTTAATACCAATCACATGTGGCTGACAGATCAGCATTGCAACGAACATCACGGGGATGCACAGCATTGCACTAGTCATCTTCATCGTACTCACCAACTCCCACATCGATTTCAAGGCTACCTGATACTTCTTTCTTATCAGTCCATGCACCATAACGTTTACCAATCAGTTCCAATGCACGAATCTGATCACTATTCTTGGTTTTAACCTGTACAATCTCACCGCTATTAGTGACTTGTTCTTCAGTGACTTCACCACGTCCAAACGATGCCAAGCGTTCCATCACTTCCCGCATATCCATTGTTTTCTGTGATTGCAGTTCATCATTACGACGCTTTAACTCAGCTTGAATTTGTGGTTTTCTAAGGTTTTCGGCACCGGTTTGTCCAGCATTTTTAGGAGCATATCCGGCTTTAATAGCCGCCTGAGTAGCATTGCCAGAAATAATGTATTCATCGATAAATCGCTGTTGTTTCAATGTTAACTTTGTCAATGCTACTCACCTCCTTGTCTAATAATAACTTCCTGCTTATAGATTTCTCCTAGTGGGTTCATATAGAGAATGTAAATGCTTTGAGGATTGCGTAACTTCTCATCAATCGAATTCATAGGAATTATTTTTTCTTTAGATACCTGCCCTGGCTGTAGCAATTCAAAATCATTTGTTGTGTGTGGTAAAAATTGCTGTAATCCAGAACTATCTGGATTGTATATCACATCATCAGTATCGATTCTTTTTAAATCTTCTTTTCTACAAAATCCCAAAAATTTGAATGATCCTACTGTTAATCCATCATTTACAGCCCATATATATAAATCTCTATCTGCTGTGATTGCTTCTCCACAATCAATTTTTTTCACATGACGTTGTACGCCACAAGCTATTTTTAAACTATAAGTTTTGCTTTCGCTAAACTCTTTTCTTTGTTCTTGGATTTGCCAATAAGCACAAAAAATAGCGGCAATTGTCCCTAGCCCGCTTACCCAGTCAGCTAATGTTCCATATTTGGTATTACCAATAGCAACATAAGAAAAAATAATAGAATTTCCAACCATAGCACCTATAAAGCCGATTAAAAAGCATTCTTTCTTCACTAAATTTCACCTCTCAAACATAATACAAAAAGCCCAGCTACTTTGGCTAGGCTTTGTTTGGGAGGCTAAAGGCGAGCATTCGGAATCGAACCGAACCATTATGTGATACCTTTACTCGCAAAAGTGCCGCAAGGGCACAAGGCTGTATGAATTGGAATATTAAATTGGCTTACCGTGGTTGCACGGCAATGTGCCCCGCAGGAATCGAACCCACATCTTCCGCGTAGACATAGCGGCTGCTCGCCCATTGAGCTAAGAGCACGAAGTTTCCGGCATGTTAATAAGGCTAACAATAAATTGAGATGAAATCCGCCGGAAACTGGTCAGAATATTATTTTTAAGGAGAGATGTTCCACTTCAGAACATCCATGCTACAAGCATACGACATAGTAGGGTCGGTTGCGGGTCGCTCTTGGGTCGCTTTTTATTTTTCCCTTAAATCAATCAGTTCATCGACATGGTACTGCTCTTGCCAGTAAATGAATCGTTCAGCAAACTCGCAGAGTGCCTCTTTCTTGATTTCCTGAAATCTTGTTTTAGCAAAACCGACATGTTGTGCAACAACAAAATCTTTTAAGCCATCGAGATAACACTCTTTAAGGATTGTATAACTCGGCTGCTTAGCTCTATGACTGCAATTGTCTATTGTTTTGGCAACGCTCTGGCAGACAGCTTCTGCCTCGATAATGTTTGTCATTTTAATTTCAGCAGCATTACCGATTGGCGAACCACCACCCGTTAAGCTCAACGCTGGCGACTTTAAGTCCGATCGATTTGCTCCTGACATTCTAAGATAATAATCCAACCGGTAATTAAAGAAATATCTAACGTTGTCAGCTGTTGCAGTGCGGTTAAAATCTACGGGCAAGTCACATGCAGCCATCTTCATCGAACCACACCCTTCTTTTTACTTTAAATCGGCCTTTGATTAAATAAGGATAATGACGATACTTGAGATAATAATTTAAGTCAGATAATCTTTGAAACCCAATCTTAACAGCCGCTTCATACTTATTGGGATACGTTGTATAGCTATCAGTATGATCATCGTAAACAATGATGCGTCCCCAATCGTGTTGGTGCTTATGATAAAGGCCCCTAAGATTGGCGTCATGCTCCGTAATGAATTTCACTTCTGCCAAGTCCATCTCTAAATAGCTGGCTGTTGCTCTCATCGTCATGTATCTGGTGTAGCAATCAGCTATCCGCTGCGCTACTCGTTTGTCTTCTAGCCTTCTGCGATCGCCAGCCTTTACAGCATTGCGGAACCTAACAATTGTTCGCAGGTCCGGATCATCAGCAGGGACAAGATGAGTAATATTATTGCTAATGCCCTTTTTAGTTTCAAAAGCATCAGGATACTTTTCTTTTAATCGCGATAGTGACTTCAGCAGTTCTGGTGTTACATAACTGGTCATCCAATTTCGCCTTCTTTTTATTACGCTTGCGACGGGTATCGCGACGCTTATGCTTCTTATGCTTTGCCATTCCGATAGACCTCCCAGATGTAGTAAAGCAGTGCAGTCAGCATGGTGATTATAATTACCACAGCGCCAAGACCGACAAACTTAAATCCAACAATCCAGCTAACAAAAACCATCCAGAGCATGCCACCAGCAAACGTTACACTGCCAATGATCGATCCTAAAATGATAAAAATTTCCAGTAGATTCATACGCTTCCTCCAACTTTTTTTAATCAAAGAGTTCTCGCCCACACATTGGGCAAAACTTGATTCGGTTTGATTGGCCAACACTGGTTACTGCACCATCAGCACTTTTAACCGACGCCATACCGTCTAGCTGCGTCTTGTTAATGATCTTGATCGTGATGCCAATGTCGTTAAAACTGCATCTAAGTAAGGGATGCTTAGATCCACGCTCGCAAAAATTACACATACTGTTCTCCTTCAAAATCCTTTATCATGCCACTCGTCATGATCTTTGAATCTAAAGCCGTTAACCGTATCTCCTCTCAGCTTGTGATTGCAGATTTTAGTTACCGTATCCATAGATACACCGGTTGCCGCAGCAGCCTTATGCCTACTTGCATAGATTTCTAGATGATTGTCTGGCCACAGCACAACTGTCTGTCGACGCTGATCATCTTTTGGAATCATATCTTTAAGACGCTTTAGCTCTTTATTTTGTTTTGCATGATACCTTAAGGTAGATATTCCACATGGCAACATTGTCAGAAACGTTTGATAGCTCCAGCCATCATCAAGTGCTGTATGGCAAAGATCAATCAGCTCATCATCATCAATTCTTGTGTGCCGAGACTTTTTACTGCCCCTGAGTTTGGCTTGATACTTTTTAACGACGTCAATTGATTCAACAATCTCATTCTCTGCCACACCGCCAATGCTCTTGGCCTCTTTAAGCATTCGGTCTTCAGATAGTCTGAACCAATCGTTACCGAAGTAGTAGAACAGCGTGGTAGTAGCTATTGAGATCTGTTTGGTTTTCATGCTCCACCATCTCCTTCTGTCATCGGCGTAATTTTGATAAAAACGTGCGGGTCATCGCTATAACGTTTCCTGGCAACAATGTCAGTAATGATATTGTCATCGGCCCATAAGACACCCGTGAGCGCATCTAACGTCGATTTGATGTAATTGTCTGTATCTGGCTTAACCGTTGGCAAAACAGCATTATTAAGCCGTCGTTGGTACTCTTTTTTTGAGACTGACTTTTGAATATCTCGGTAAAACGTTAATTCTACCTTAATGGCCTCTTCAAACGGTTTGCCTTTGTACTCGTTGCTTGCTAAAGCGTGCAGCTTCTGCTTATAAATCCTTGATTTATCCCTATCTACCGTCCATGTTCGCTTGCCATGATGGACTGACAATGGTCGCTGCTGTTCAACTGGCTCAATAGCGAATCGAAACCACATGCTAATTCCGTTTTCGTGCATCAATCTGCCACCTCAATATCTTCAAATTTTTCCGTCACGTCTGGGATCCCGTTGCCACCAGTCAGCCGTACTAAACCGACAGTCTTAAGCATTAGATTGACTTCCACAACCAGAAATAGGCCATCATAGCCTTCGACAATTACTGGTTGCTGCTCGCTTAAAGCTTTTAAAACTTCTTCCTTAGTCATAATCGCAAGCTCCTGTTCTGGTACGTTCTCACCTTTTAGTGTTGCAATCTGTTCGGCCTGTTCTTCCTTGCTCAAATTAGGAAACTTAACTTCCTTTAGTACGTTGCCCTGCTGATCGGTAGTTAAAAAAGCATTAATATTATCAAGCATGCTCATTTTCTTCGTCTCCCATAAATTCGCGTGGTATTTGGATCTTATAGTTGCCGTTTTCATCTTTTTCGGCATCAAAGCTAATTGCCATCAATGTACACACCTCGTTAGGACTCATATCAAAACCCTTTGCTACTACTGAAACTACAGCATATCCAAGCGTTAACAATTGGCCTCCGCTCATAGGCTCATTAGGGATCTCATTGATAAATGCGTTCTTCACGTTGTTTACAAGTTCAATTAATCTTTCTTTAGTCATGTCTATCTCCTTTAAATCATGCTTGCCCGCACGTCCAATAATTCTTCAAAGTCTAAGATGTGTTGGGGATTACTTGGCACTAGCCTGCTAATCAGTTTCACGTTATACATAGCCTTGAGTTCTTCTTCATCATTATTGGTTGTAATAATTGTCTGTTTTTTGCAGAATCTCGCATTGGTAATGTTGTACATTAGTTCCTGCATATCCTTACGAACTGGTCGTAGGTTGCCTTTCATACCGCCTTCGGTGCCGAAATCATCTAATACAAGCACATCTGCTGTTTTGGCCAATCTAACCACTTGGAACAAGCGGCTGCTTGCTTGATTATCACCGTCATACTTGCGGTTTAGTAGCTCAGCCATTTCGTCTGTTGCCACAAACAAGACATTAACGTAGCGTTTGCTTTTGTTTTGCGTCCCATCTGGTTGCTTAATGTAGTCCCAGCGGTAGCCATGATGGCGAATATAGTCGATCATTGCTAACGCAAGGCTTGTCTTGCCAGTACCTGGTACTCCTTTTAGCAGAACGTTAAATGGCTTGTCATCAGGGCTAGTCATTTGTCCGGCTAGCTCTTCAGCTTTTTGAGCCAACTGCTCAGCATATTCAGAGTTGATTTGCAGAGAAGATTGCCAGTTGCTAAAATTAAAGTGAATTGGTGTACGACCAGACCACAAGCTCTGTTTGTAGACTCGGTCAAATTTCTGGCGTTTAAGTTGCTGATTCCACTCACCAACGTACTTATCGTTGTTGGATTTCATGTACTCGGCAACAGCGCCTTTATCATCAAGGTCAACCGGCAACGGCTGGCCTTTTTCCTTTGCAATTTTTCGCAGGCTAGCAAGAGTTGATCCTGCCATCTCAGCTACGCTATGCATTGCCATTTTGATTACTCCCTTCTTTTGAATTCATCAGACACTCGCCACTTACTACCAGCCATTACATCAAGCTGATACTGAGTGTGCTGACCGTCAATTAACTGCGAGTAATAATTCTTTCTATCATCAGGCAGAGACTTAACCGCTGTATCAATCTGAGATTGCGTCCAACGACCATCTATTTTTTCCTGATAGTAGCTATCAGAATGTTGTTCCAAAGATTGCTGTCTTGGCCCACTTTGCTTGGGCTGTTTGTATCGCTGATCAGCTGCTTTGATATCCTCGATCGTGATCAAATGTTCTCGATCATAGCGATCCAGGATACTGGCCACATACTTAGACGGCTTTTTCAGCCCTGTTGTTTCTGCTGCTTGTTTGATTGCATATAGCACGATGTCTGCACCATACTTATGCACCCAGTCTGTCAGATCAGTGGTGATGATACCGTTCGGCCATCCCCATGCATTTGTCCAGGAATTAAAGACTTCATTCATTCCTTCCGGAGTATTTCGAAGCACTTTACTGCCATCATCTGATTGCTGAGATACTGCATTCGATTGACCAGCCGGCCAGCTAGCTGGTGTTGTAGTCTGTGTAGTATTCTCCTGGTAGTCTATGGTATTGGTTGTACAGGTTCTGTACGTTCCATTGACCAGATTCTGGTCACTCGTTGTACAGGTTCTGTACAATCGTTGTTCAAAATCCGACAACGCAGAATAGTCAATCGTGTACCATTTGGTTTTATCGAAGCCAGCTTTGTTGTAGTTCCCAGTGATAAGCAGTCCTTTTTTCTCTAGGTTGTTAAAGTATCTAGTAAGCGTGGTTCTGGATTTAATCCAAGGAAACTGCTGCATCCAGTTTCCCATTGAGTTGTAGACCCAGTACCGACCATCACGATAGTTCTGCTTCTTCTCGATCCAGTAGTGAATCTGCTGTAAGATCACTGCTTCATCTAAGCTTTGTAATCCTGCAGCTAAGCTTGGCAAGACAATTAGCGGTCGTTCATCTAGTAGAAGGTTGCTCATTTCTCTGCTCCTTTCTAGTTTCAAAGCTAAGACGTGAATCTTCCATTTTTATCTCGTTTAACAAAATCCCAATTGATTCTTTCGAACTTCATATTTTCTTGCTGAGTAGTCCAGATGAGATTAGAAACTCGATTGTTGGTTTTATCATGATCTATATGGTGAATCACGCTCGTCCCTTTCCGCCGGTAAAGAAACTGGTTCGCTACTAATCGGTGGATTTTTATTGCTTTATGTTTTCCGTTGTTTGTCAACGTCACATAAAGATATCCACCGTCAGAAACAGTCGGTTTCAATATTTTTTCAGGAAAAGTCATCGGATGACCGTTCTTCTGTAATATGCGTTTTTTTAGCGATTTGACGCGTCCATAAGAAGAAATTTGATATCTATTAAAACCAGGAATATCTTTCCAAATTTCCATAAAATCGTCTCCTTATTAATGGCCCTTCCAGCCACTCGGCGTTCTACGTTCACTGACGACTAATTATTAGTTAAAATGGCAGATCATCTGCGTTTGGCTGTTGTGGTTGCTGTGGCCGTTGTGGTCGTTGTGGCTTGCCATTGGTAGGCATAGCCGCGTTGAAGTTGGCTTGGCTGTTAAAGCCGTTGTTTTGAGCCTGTGGGGCTTGTTGACGATATCCAGTAGCTTGGCCACAATTACCGCCAAAGTTGCTCTGGTGTGAATTCTGGCCTGATTCTGGCCGAGTCTTGCCGTTTGGCTGACTGCCTTCTTGCAGCAGCTTGTGGTAGCCCTTGACACGCAGATACCAGTTGCCGTTTTGCGATTGTTCCCAATCGACAGTTACTGCTAGCTTGCGGTTCTTCATGACACTGGCTACCTGTGGCAGATTCTCGACCGCTTTACCGCTAGGGATGCCAGATGCAATCATGATCGTATTGAACCGGCGGACCGATAAGTCGAAGTGGTCTTCGTCATCGTTCCAGACAGCATAGTCATATCGGATTGGAGCACCAGCATATTGGCCGTCCAGCACTTCATAGTTGAATTCGACCATCGGGTTTCCGCTCTTGCTGTTCTTGGCTTCTGCGTTGGTGACGCGCACGTTGTACGTGCCAGCTTCTTTCAAACTCTTGCCAAATACGTTGTTCTCATCGGTAGTAAATAACATCTTTAATCCTCTTCTTTCTTGATTAGTTCATTTGCTTTGATCAGCTTTCGATCATCAATCCGGTTCTTCGCGTGGTTGCCTTGTTCAGGATCCAGATCGATAAGTCGTTCGCCATCCTTAACATAGATCCGGCCTACCAAGTCGAACATGCTAGTGAAGGCGTTGAACGTTTTCTCGTTCATGTCCGCAGAGAACCGTCCCTGCATCTTGTCTGGACCGTTGTCGATCTGGTGTGCTGTAGCGTAGACAGTCAGCCCACAGTCACGCAGATAGGTCCCTAATTGCCGGAACCACAGCTGCAGCTTCTGATAGTTTTGCCGATTATCCTTAGACGCTCCGTCAATGTTTTCTAACACCATGTTTTGCAGTGCCGTCACGTTGTCTAAGCAGATTGCCTGATAGCGTCCGGAGCCAATCGCCCGGCTAAGCAGGTCGCCTAATTCTTGTTGCATAACTGGCATGTCTCGTTCTTCCAGCTTGAACACGTCGATTGACTCATCACCAATCAGCACATTGGTTGACAGATCGAAACTGAATAGTAACTTCTTGCCTTCAAAGTCCTTAAAAAGACTCGTCTTGCCTGTCCCACCATCGCCATAGATGAAGTACATATGCGGTGTAGGCGGGATCTTGCCACTTGCGTAGAATTTCATCATTCATCATCTTCCTTTGGTGTCTTGATCATGACTTTGATTGCTTCATGTGCGGTGACTGGGACAATCTCGCCATCTTCATTGACGCAACGGCCATCGTCCATAACGGTCAGCGTCTTCTTGTATGCACCCCAGTCAAGCTTCTTGGTGGTTTTGATGTACTTGTCATCGACCATCTCAAGCAGTTTGGCATCATCGTGGTCATAATCAGTACTCTTACGCTTTGATACATTGCCGTTGCGGGACTTAAACCGGTAATGCGGATTCTGCTCGTATTGGCGCATGTAGAAGTCACTGATCAGTGCTTCTACGTTGGCAATCTGCATGCTGCGTGTTTCTTTGTCTGGCTTGTACCAGGCATCAGTTTCAGCTAACTCACGATTGCGCCGTTCATCAGCCTGTTGCTGTTCTTTCTTTAAACAGCGCAAGTAGTAGAGCTTTTTGTACAGCTCATCTTCGTTCTGGATACGTCCGTCTTGAATCTGTTGTTCTTGTGCTTCTTCAGTCATGTTTAGGTTCCTCCTTATCGTCCTTCTTAGTATCGTTCAGGCCATCTTCATAGCCTTCCCAGTAGGCGTCTTTAACTGCCTTCTGCAGTTTTACAATTCGGCCATCAATAAGTGTTTGGTCTACGATGCTACCGGCTACTTCAATTAGGTAGCGTTTGGCTAGGTCTAACTGTGCGTTAATACTGCTTACTTCATCAATAAATTCGTTTTCAGTAAGTTGCTTAAGTGCCACCTTCTTTGGCAGGTTAAGAGCGTACTTACTTGCATAAAAAGCTTCGTCAGACACCACAGTCAGCTTGTGACTTTGTGCGGCGTTTAATTTAATTTTTTCCATGTGATATAATTACCTCTGATTAAATATTTTGATTTTTGCGTAACTAGTGGCGGCTAGTTGCGCTTTTTTGTTGCAACATAGCCATCGTGTCAGCCCCAAAGAGCTTGACTGCCAGGCTAGAGTTAACAAATGGCTTCCAAAGTGCTTCGAAGCTGACCAGTACAGTCAGTGCAAAGGCTGTGGTCAGGAATCCATCCACCCAGCACCAGATGGCTAGGTAGACAAGTACAAACCAGTTAATCCCGGTAACGTTGTTCATAGCGTTTCAGCTCCTTCCCAATTTTTTCAATCTTTGCATTCAAGATGCTGTGATCTGCTAGCAGCAGAGCTACCAGCAAAATCCCAAAAAGCGGTGCGAATAAATCCATGTTGTTTCTCCTAATACTTCTGATATACGACTAAGCGAGGGTCTTGCTTCTTATCGTGCTTCTTCTTTGCCAACCAGGTCATAAAACGTTGATACTCTTGGATATCGACGCGACCATCTGGCAGGAAAACACGCCATCCGTCTGGATAGTCAGTGGCTTCCCGCCGCCTTCGCTGATACGTTGACTCAGACATTGGCTGACCATTGCTGTCATGCCATTCAGACATGAACTCTGCTTTGTTCAGCTGATACCGATACGGGCTCATTCCTACATCTCCTTTCTGCTACAATTGACTCATCTCCTGATGAAAGGAGGTGAAAATATTGAAGTTAAAACATGATTGTGTTCGGTATGTTCTGCTTTCATTAGAAGCACAGGGAATAGGTATGTTTCATTGTGGAGTCGAGCTTTCTCAAATGCTTCCAGAACTTGTCAACGATCAATATTCTGAAGACGATATAACGTATACTTTTTTTCAGCTGCTTGATGGCAAGTATATAAATGCAAGATACGATAAATACGCTTCAGGATTTTCATTAATGGTTTTTGATATTACTTGGTCTGGTCATGAGCTTCTTGACTCGATTCGTGATGATGAAGTATGGAATCAAACTAAAAAAGCAACCAGTACCTTAAAATCAGTTTCCATTGGCGTGCTTAAAAACGTGGCTACCGCCGTGCTTACAGGAATTATCAAGCAGAACACTGGCTTACCGCTTTAAGCAAATTTGATAGTCATTACCATCAATATTTACGAAAAGGTTTCTCAAGGGATGCCCCGTCTCTTCTGAAAGCCTTTTTCTTTCTTCATTAGAAATGGTGGGTGCTATACCATAGTTTCCATAAGTGGTTGCTAGTAGTTGCCTATAGCCGCCTTCTACGGTGTAATAGATGGTTCGCATGATCCGCTACCTCCTACAGTCCTAAGTCGTCGTCTTCACGTTCAATAAGCGGTAAGATGCCGTTCGCCTTGAGCAATTCGTACAAGAACAAGCGACCCTTTTGCGTCCAAGTCGTGTTGATCTTTGTGTGTACGCGTCCGTCATGGCCTGTGATTGGAATGGTCCGACTAGCGATGTAGCCCTTGCCTTGATACTTGGCATATAAGATCCATTGATTGTTGACCTTACGCTGTACGCCAAGCTCTTTCAGCAATTTGTTGAAGCTCACGGCACTCATGCCATAGTCCTGAGCTACCTGTGTAGTCGTGATGTCGTCCTTGCTGTCAATAATCACATCAACGTAATTAGCCTTCTTATTAGCTACTTCCAATTCAGCAGACAGAGCTTCAATTTCTCTGTCTTTATCGATCAGACGCTGGCCGGCTTGCATCAGAAGTTTTCCTAAAGCTTCCTTACTGTGAGTAATGTCGTATGCCGTCTTATCTGTCAGATATGCTCCGTACTTGCGGATAGATGGGAGCACTTCGGATGTTACCCAATGCCGAAACTTCTTAGCTCGTCTCTGGATGTCTGGGTTTTTGCTTTGACGGCTGGCATCGAAAATTAAATCGTAGAGACCAGATTCGTTAATTGCTGTCATGGCGCGGTTTTGACCTGAGGTCGCAATCCGCGACCTCAGCTTATCTTCGTCATTAACATGCTTAGCTAAAGCATCTTTGGTGTTCTTGTATCCTAGAATCTCGGCTACGTCTTTGCCGATGAAATATGGTTGGTCGTTAATGACTAAAGTTCGCACTTGCTGATTATCGAAACTGAACAGTTGAATATCATTTTCCATTTTTTTCTCCTTCTTTGGTACGCTTTGTATCATAAGCCTGTAAAAAAATATCCGGGAACAGTTCCTTAGCACCTACTCCGAATAGGTTTCCAAAGCGAAGCGCTGTAACAAACCCCGGGTTACGATCTCCAGACTCGATTTTTCGAACGTAAACGCTTGAAATACCTAGTTCATTTGCTACATCTTGGTATGACATCCCGCGTTCCAAGCGTTCTTGACGCAATCGAGCACGTTTCATCGTCTCACCTCTCTTATTCGTTTAGTTGGTATCATTCGTACCAACAGTATTTATATTACATGATACTTTTTGTACCGTCAATAGTTTCATTGATATTTTTAGTACCAAATTATTTAAACGATACAATCAGTATCACTTACGGTATATAATATATCTATAAAATCAAACTGTATTTATGAAGAGGTGAAACAAATGATTGGCGACACGCTAAGATTTTTACGCGAAAAAACAAACAAAACTCAGGAAGAGACTGCTAAAGCGCTTGGCATTAAAAGGTCCACATATTCTCACTTTGAAAATAATAGAAATAATCCTGATAACGAAACATTGGTTAAAATGGCAAATTATTTTAACGTCTCTACTGATTACCTACTCGGCCGCGACACCAAGGAAGACGCTCTCAAAACCGCAGATAAAAACGTCCAACTCATCGCTGCTCACATTGACGATGGCACTACCCCTGAAGAAATGAATGATATTCTTACCTACATCGACTTTATCAAAAGCAAACGCGAGAAGAAGTGATTACCATGAATCGCTTAGAGTCTATGATTGCTGAACATCAAGAAGTTGATGTCTTATATCCGCACGGCATGCCAGATAAGCTTCCTGGCTTTATCATTGACAACTGCATTTATCTTAACGATCGCCATACCTGGATTGAACAGCACGAAACGTTGGCTGAAGAAATCGGGCACTATGCAACATCAAGCGGTAATATCGTTGATTATTCTGCTACTGAGAGTCGTAAGCAGGAACGTCGCGCCCGTGACTATGGTTACCAGCTTACGGTAACTTTGGATGATCTCATTTGGTGCTACGAACATCATCTAGACACGATCGATGAAGTAGCTGCTTATCTCGAAGTTACGCCTGCTTATTTCTGGCAGGCAATTGACTGCTACCAAAGAAAACTCGGGGAACTTTTCAAATATCACGGTTATGTATTCGATTTAAGGCGTGGGATTGACTTAGTCAGATGCTAGTTTTCGGATTCTGAATCCGTTTATCTTTGATCAGCTTTAAAGGAGATATATTAAAAAAGATATGATTAATAAGTTTGATATTGAAAATCTTGATAAAGTTGCAATGACTACAAGCAAGAAAAACTGGCACGATCAGTAGCAATGATGCGAGCAGTAACACTTGATGGGCTAATCTATTGTTATGAGCACAACCTATGGACGTCTGAAGACATAGCAGATTATTTTGGCGTAACCGAAGAGTATCTTTATCAAGCAATTATTAATTATCGTACTAAGTACGGCCAGTTGTTTAAACATCATGATTATTGGTTTGATTTACGTCAAACTTTAAGCATATCGAAGGAAGGATTTAAAAATGGCTAAAAAAATATGTCCTATTTGTGGTGGAAAACTTGGCCTTTATCGATTAAGGCTCAAAGATGGTGCTATTTGCCAAAAATGTTTAATTAAATACAAGTTCGGCAACATTATTGGCGTGCGCCCATCTGTAGTTAATTGGGCATCATCTCACACAATTGCAGATGTTCAGCAAATGGTTAATGATGGTAAAGATTTTTCCCAAATGAATCCTGTCTCAGGAACACCGTCAGAAGAATATCAACAAAAAATGGATGTAATCCATTCCCAGATGGATGAAGCTGGTGTCTCCGATCTTTTTGGAACTAAAAAAGAAATTAAAGAGCTGCCCAATATTTTGGACCTTGAACACGGAGAAAAAATTATCTACTTGGCTAGTGGAATGGATTCTGATGGCAATACCGTTTTGATTGTTTGTACAAATACACGCGTTATCGAGAGTGTCAATAATTTTGTGTACTTTTGAAAATCCTTCTCTGTATGAAATGCTTACTTAAATAAACATGGAATCCAA
>PPYF01544699.1_pt1 | contig 40369 bp, 39 predicted proteins | sample 1559871 | NCBI WGS metagenome assembly PPYF01 (sample SAMN08240021, study PRJNA423297) | Human gut metagenome, whole genome shotgun sequencing project.
TCAGTACTTTCGTAAAAACTAAAGTACTGACAGAAATTTCTATCAGTACTTTAGAATTTTCTGTCAGTAGGATTGTGAAGACGTGATGCGGCAATAGCATACAATGACCTCTGCCCAGGGATAAATAATTATACCGAACTCACGTGTATTCTCATTATCGGGTGGCTGCTTTTCCTGAGGAGGGAGAGGCAGCCGCCTGCTTTTCTATGGCAGAACGGAGGGTGAGGAAAATGGTGGCCGGATGGGGTTGCGATGTGACAGAATTGCTTATTTTTGCAACCGTAACTGATATGAATCGGGAAAAATGAGAAACGCTTTGTCCTATGTAGCCGATGCCGCGCGCTACGACCGGCCGGAACTGTATGCCCGTTGTGGTCGCAGTGGCATTCTGTTGCCCCGTATTTCCTTGGGGCTTTGGAAAAATTTTGGTGCCGACCGTCCGTTGTCTGATAGTCGCGCCCTGTTGCATTATGCCTTCGATCAAGGTATTACCCATTTTGATTTGGCCAACAACTACGGGCCGCCATACGGCACCGCGGAGGAAACGTTCGGTCAGGTCATCCGTTCCTCCTTTGCGCCTTATCGTGATGAACTTTTTGTGGCGACCAAGGCCGGATATGACATGTGGCCGGGACCTTATGGCAACTGGGGTTCCCGGAAATATCTGATGGCCAGTCTTGACCAGAGCCTGCGCCGCATGGGGCTGGAGTATGTGGATTTGTTTTATATACACCGCTATGACCCTCAGACTCCGTTGGAGGAGACGTTGCAGGCGCTGGTTGATGTCGTGAGAGCCGGCAAGGCACTTTATGTGGGCATTTCCCGTTGGCCGTTGGCTGCTACGCAGACGGCTTTCCGTTATTTGCGCGAGCGCGATGTGCCTTGTCTTTGCTATCAGGGGCGGTTGAATCTGCTCGACCGGGCGTTGGAAACGGAAGGTATACTTGATTTGCTCGAAAAGGAGCAGTGTGGGGGAGTCGTATTTTCGCCCTTGGCGCAGGGCTTGCTGACGGAACGCTATCTGGAAGGCATTCCCGGCGATTCCCGCATGCGGCGCGAGGCAACGCTCAAGCCCGAGCAGCTGACTCCCGATTTGTTGAACCGTTTGCATGCCTTGAAGCAACTGGCCAGTGCCCGCGGCGAAACGCTGGCGCAGTTGGCTTTACGCTGGGTGTTCACCCATCGTGCGGTTACGTCGGTAATCGTGGGAGCCAGTAGCGTGGCGCAGTTGGCCGAGAATTTGAAGATGTTGGAAGGGAGTCCGCTTTGCGGGGAGGAACTGGAGCACATTGAGGCGGTGATGAACAGCGGCGGGCAGACTTTGTGACTCTGGTGCCGTGCTCTCGCGGATTCTGTGCGGAGATAAGGAACAGGGCGCACCTGCTTGCCATAGGCATGTCGGAATGCCTTGACCCCGTAGCCCGTTTCAGCATAATATAATAGCAGGAAGGACTGCGCCAGTCTCCGTGACTGGCGCAGAAAAAAAGCCATCTCAAAAATAATTTTGAGACAGCCTTTTCTTCTTATTTGTGCCTTCCGGTTTGTCGTTTTTTTCCCGGCCGTCATGCCGGGGAGCTGCGGCTGGATGAGGGGGAAACCCAGTGCCGGCGAATTTCCGGAGGCAGGCCCTTCAGTTCATTTGGCTTCGCCGATGCTTTCAAGCCACTTCTGTAGAGTTGCTTTTCCTGCATTGTTCAGCAGCTTCCCTTCTTTCCAGTTCAAATCGGGATAAGTCTGTTTCAGTGCTTTCACACTGCCGGCAATGCCGCTGCCGCCCGAAGTGGCAAAGGGAATCAGCACCTTGCCCTTTAATGCATGGCTTTCGATGAAAGTGTTGACAATGCGCGGAGCAAGATCCCACCAGATGGGGTAGCCGATGAAAACCGTGTCATATCCTTGCAGGTCGTTCCTTTTGTTTTTCAATGCGGGGCGTGCCTGTGCGTCGTTCATTTCAACCGAACTTCTTGATTTTTTGTCGTGCCAGTTCAGATCGGCCGGAGTGTAAACTTCGGCAGGTGTCAGTTCAAAAAGGTCACCGCCGGTGATTTCGGCTATGTTGCGGGCCACTTTGGCTGTGTTTCCTGTTGCAGAAAAATATGTGACCAGAGTCTTGGATGCTTTCATTGCTTTGTTCTTGGTGTTTTGAGCCCGTACAGTCAGCGTGAAGCTTGTAGCAAGCAGCACAGTGAGGGCAAACAGAATTTTATTCATGTTCATGAGTTGGGGGTAAATGAGTCGTGACAAGTGAAAAAAGCGGGAGCTGTACCGGCCTTATGGCCGGCAGATGCTTTGCCGCGAGCGGTTATTGCTGTTTTCCCAATTTCCCGTATTGTTCGTCAGTGACCGGTTCCAGCCATTCGTTTGAGGTCTTTTCTCCGTCAAGTTCGAAGGCAAGATGGGCAAACCAGCTGTCAGCGGCGGCACCGTGCCAGTGCTTTACGTTGGCCGGGATGTGTATGACGGTTCCCGGAAGGATTTCCACAGCCGCCTTGCCTTCTTCCTGATACCAGCCGCGCCCTGCAACGCCGATGAGCATCTGTCCTCCGCCTTTGTCGGCCCGGTGTATGTGCCAGTTGTTGCGGCAGCCCGGTTCGAAGGTGACGTTGGCTACCTTTACCTGTTCCGTAGAGATGGACGCCAGATAGCTGTTGCCGATGAAATATTGGGCATAAGCCGTGTTGGGTTCTCCGATGGGGAAAATCATCTGGCGCTGAAAGTTCGCCTTTGCGTCAGCTGCGGCCGAATTGTCAGCCCATACTTCTTTAGCCAGGCGGAAGGCGGCCCATGCCTTAGGCCAGCCGGCGTAGAAGCCGATGTGTGTGAGGATTTCGGCAATCTCCGTGCGGGTGATGCCGTTGTTTTTTGCCGATTGGAGGTGATAGGTCAGCGAACTGTCCGTTATGCCCTGGCTGATTAGTGAGGTAATCGTTACCAGACTGCGGTCGCGTAGGCCGAGCTGGTCTGTACGGCTCCACACTTCGCCGAAAAGAACGTCGTCATTAAGTTCTGCAAATTTGGGAGCGAAGGTTCCCAACTGGTCGCGGCCGGCCGTTTGTATGATTTTTTCCTGTGCCATAACGTGTAGGGTTAAAATACTGAAAAGTGAGATTACAAATAATTGTTTCATATAATAGTTCGTCTTTACCGTTGCTACACCGATTTTTACTGCTCGTTCCGGAAACAGTGCAAAGGTAGTGCATGGCGAGGTAGACGGCTTTGTCTGCCGGCTCAAAAACTTTGTCGAGAAGGTCAATGTTCCAAGTCTTCGCGGTGCATGCGCCGGGGGCATCTGTCGGCTATGCCGTCCGTCCGTTCTTCGGGGTGCCTTTTCGGAGGGGATGGCTTTGGGCCGGAGGGGCTCTGACGTTCTTTCTATGATTGGCAGACGTGGAGACTGTTGGCCGGCGAACAGCCGTATTGCTGTTTATATATTTTTGAGAAGTGCGACAGATTCTTGAATCCCACGTCGAAACAGGCTTCGCTCACTTTTCTTTTGCCGGACACAATCAGGTCGCGGGCCGCTTCCAGCCTGCGCCGGATAATCCATTTTTGGGGCGTGAGTTCGCTGATTTTGGCAAAGTCGCGTTTGAATGTGGCCAGACTCCGCCCGGTATAGCTCGCGATTTCCTCCATTGAGAGGTTTTGCATATAGTTCTCGTTCAGAAAGTCCAGGATGTCGATTTTCCACGGTTCGACGAAATCAAACAGGGAGGCATACAGGCGGCGGTCGGTATTGAGCAACACGTAGATGCCTTCAATCATTTTCAGTCTCAGAATTTCGTCGGACGGTTTTTCTCCGGCGTCGAAATAGGGAATGATGGATTCAAAGAGCGAGCGGATGTCGGGCCTGTTGCTGGGGAGCAGCCGCAGACTGGTTCTTTCGCGCTCGATGCCGGAGGGGAGGTCTTCCGGATTGAGCGTCCGGTAGAATTCTCTGAGAAATGCTTTGGAAAATTTCAGTACAACGGAACGGTAGGGGACTCCGTTGCCCGCTTTCTTGTGCAGCCACATGCGGTGGTCCCGCCGCATGAAGGCGCATTCGCCGGGGTGCAGTATGGTCTTTTTCCCCCGTTCGTCAATTTCCAGTTCTCCCGAGCACAGATAAATCAAGGTATGTTCCCTGTTTTCGTGGGCACATTGCCGGTCGTTGGTAAAATAGCAGGCAATGAATACATTCGAACAGTCGAATACTTCCAGATGTTGCATGAGTTGGGCCTTTTATGGTTGTCTGATACAAAAGTAGTGCGTTTCCGTCAAATGCATTCCTGTCATGCCTTTTTTTAATGAAGAAAATCAGGGAGGGAAGTCTTTGCGCCGGAGGAAAAGTAAGGGGGAACGGACTCATTCTTTGGTCTTCTTCCGTTTTTTTGTATGAAGCAAGGTATTTTTCGGGAAAAAACATGGCAGGTCGGTGCTTCTTTCTTAATTTCGCGGCAACAAACCCATTCCGTTGGTGTTGCGCGAAACGCAGGTGACGGCTTGTTGCGCGATGGAACTGTGTGTGGCAGTTCCAGCCTGAAGGCACCGGCCACAGCAATGCCATTCTGGAGAAAAGAAATAACCGATGAAGGAGAATGAACCCATATTGCATCATTTTCATGCGGAGGACAGCAACCGCCATTTGATCAATTATCGCTTGATTTCCTATATCATGGGAGTTCTGATTCTGGTGGAAGCCGGCATGTTTGCTCTTTGCGCAGGCATTTCGCTGCTTTATCAGGAAAGCACCTATTCCTGTTTCATACAGTCCATCTGGATTAATGTGGCTTTGGGTACAATTATGGTGTTGTGCGGCAAGCGAACCGACAGCCTGATTACCCGGCGCGACGGCTATTGCATAGTCAGTCTCATCTGGATTGTGTTCAGTCTTTTGGGAATGATGCCCTTTTATCTGAGTGGTTATATTCCGTCGGTGACCGACGCTTTTTTCGAAACCATGTCGGGGTTTACGACAACGGGAGCCACCATTCTGGATGACATTGAGTCGCTTCCCCGCGGACTCCTGTTCTGGCGCAGCTTTACGCAGTGGATTGGCGGTTTGGGCATCGTGCTCTTCACCATTGCCTTGCTGCCGCTCTTCAGCGGAAGCAGCCAGCAATTGTTCCTGTCTGAGGCAACCGGGGTTACCCACGACAAGATTCATCCCCGCATCAAGGTGATGGCCCGTTATCTGTGGATTATTTACATCGGCCTTACCCTTTTGGAGACCTTGCTGCTGATTTTGGGCAACATGGACTGGTTTGATGCCGTGTGTCATGCCTTCACGACAACGGCTACGGGCGGCTTCTCCACCAAGCAGGACAGTGTGCTGTTCTGGAATTCTCCTTACATAGAATATGTCATTGCCATCTTCATGGTGCTTTCGGGTGTCAATTTCTCACTTTATTATGCGGCAGTGAGCGGTAGGCCCAAATATCTGTTCAAAGACAAGGAACTGCATTGGTATCTGCGTTCTGTCCTTGCGCTGACGGTCATTATCACGCTGACGCTTTTCTTCCTGGATTATTATGATTTGGAAGAATCGTTCCGGAAGGCGTTTTTCCAGGTAGCCACGATACACACTTCGTGCGGGTTTGCCACCGACGACTATAACCTTTGGCCGCCGTTCACGTGGATGCTGCTCGTATATGCCATGTTTGCCGGTGCCTGCACCGGTTCAACGACGGGAGGCCTCAAGAGCCTGCGCATGCTGATTATGGTGCAGAACGTGAAAAACCAGTTTAAGAAAATGCTGCATCCCCGTGCAGTGCTCCCGGTCCGCGTCAACAGGGAGCAGATTCAGCCCAGCGTTTCGGCAACGGTGTTTACCTTCTTCTTTGTTTATCTGCTTTGCATATTTGTGGGATGGACGCTTCTGATGGGAATGGGAGTGGGTCTGACGGAGGCCATGAGCACTACGGTCTCAGCCATTAGCAATGTGGGACCTGCCCTGGGGACTTACGGACCGGTATATTCGTGGTCGGCACTGCCCGATGCTGCCAAATGGATTCTGGCGGCGCTGATGCTGATTGGCCGTCTGGAGATTTTCGGCATCCTGCTGTTGTTTTACCGGGGATTCTGGAAGGCGGACTGATGACAAGCCGGCTTTTGGCGTTTCTTTCCTTATGAGCGGCAGGCGGGTATGGAAAAAATGAACTGTTGTGCTTTTTTAACGATTTTGGCATTTTCTTCGCTGCATGACGTAATTTTTCTGTACCTTTGCAGCGTCAAGTGGTCTTGCCGCGCAATGGCTGTGGCGTTTTGTGCGGCGTCAGCCTGTGTGTGGCCGGTGTCCTGCTGAAGAAGAGGGGGGCATGCGGCAGATGTTGCCGGGAGGCGTATTGTGGTTTCCGCCGTCGGGGCGTTCCGGCTGCAAAGTCCCGGATATCCGGGCGGAGGGCTGCTTGCATATAGCTTTTATTCTACTTTTCCTTTCACCTATCCGCAGTGTTCTCCTGTCGCATCATTGTTTCAGCTTTGGGGGGATGATTGCGTTTGGCAGACTTATCAGAATGTATACATTTGAATTTAGGCCGGATGAGCTGTTTTTAACCCTTTCCTGCATATTTTTGGTGCTGGTGTCTCTTTGTTGTGCATTGGTGCGGGGAGTGCACATGTGCCGTCCTTACGACCGGCATCCCGAGTTGCATTATCCGGCACGCAGGCTGATTGCGCTTGCCTATCTTTCGCCCGTGATGCTGTTGCCCGCGATAGTCTGCTGGCAGAGTGCCGATGCGTGGCTGCTGGTGCGCACCTTCTTTCTTTATGGGATACCGGCTTTTGCCGCGATGGCGTTCCGCCATTATTTTTTCATTCAGGTCTCCCATGGCAAGGCGCGTTTCTGGTTGGGCGAGGGCCTGCCCTTTGCTGCATTGCTGACCGTTTTCGCGTTTGCCTGTATCGGGGGCGGAACGTTGGCTGAATGGTTGGTCGGATGGCGGTTGCTGCTGATTCCCGGTGTATTCCTGATTAGTGGCGGCTATCTGCTGCATGCCACCTATCATTTGTGGCGGAGTATCCGGAATTATCTCTATAGCGAATACTCCAGCGAGGAATTCTTCCCGTTGCGTCTGGCGCGCGGCATTATTTATATGCCGCTCTTTTGGATGGGTACGGCCTGGATATTGTATTGGGTGGACAGTCGCATCCTGTCGGCTGTCTACATGATTCTTATCAGTATGTTTTCCATGGTGATGATGCTGGTCATTCTTCATCCGTTGTATGGACGGACCGTGGAAAACTGCATCCGGGGCGACGGTCAGGGCTGCGTGGACGACCACGGACAGACTTCCTTGGCGTCGGATTCTGTAATGAAGTCAGCAACCGTCTGTAAGGTTGCTGCGGCAGGACAGTCAACGGACGGTGCTGACGGTGTGGAAACTCCCGCGGAGAATGAAAAAAGAGAGCGGGGAATCGAGGAAACGGAGAGCAGAGGTCTGCTGTCCGAAGAGCGGCTGGACGCATTGGAAGAGCAGGTGCGCCGGGTGGTGGAAGGGCAGCGACTTTATCTGTCTCCCCGCCTTACCATGTCGGAGGTGGCAAGGGTGTTGCACACCAACCGCACTTACGTGTCGGAGGTGATGCGCGAACGTTTCGGCTCCTTCTATTCCTATGTCAATACGCTGCGCATCCGTTGTGCCGAGGCGCACCGGGAAGCTCATCCCGACGCCACGCAGAAGGAAATCATGGCTCATAGCGGATTCGGTTCGGTAAAGACCTACGTACGCATAAAGAAACTGTATGACGAAGGCCGGCTGTAGGGAGAGGCATTCCTGCTCCTTATGTGCCCCTTGGGGGCATTGCTGGGCAGAACCGGATCGGGCTTTCTTGTGCCGGAGACGGGTGAAGCGCCCTTTCCTTTGCCGTTTTCTCAGGCTTGTCACGTCTTGTCGGGCTGTGCAGATGAAGTGGGATTTACCTCCAAAAAACAGTCAGTACTTTAGAAAAAACGAAAGTACTGACTGTTTTTTCTAAAGTACCAACTGTTTTTTCTAAAGTACTGACTGTTTTGGGATGATAACCGGCCGTGCGGAATGGCCTGTGGCAACGGCGGTTTACTCCAGGATGCGTTGCCGGTATTTCTCCATGAGCTGGAAGGCGATCTGCAGACCGTCGGTGCGGGCTGTGGTAGCTCCGTTGTGGTCGTTTGCGGCCCAGTCGGCCTCCATGTCAAGCACTTTTTCGCGGAAAGCCTGTTCGTCGAAGGGGCGTTTTTCTGCGAGCGCATTGCACACGTCGTTGATGAAGGCGTGCCAGCGCGGCGCATAATAGGTGCGGGTCAGGTCGGCCCATGAGCGGTTGGCATAATCGTTCAGCGACTGTCCTCTTTCGCCCCAGAGCGTGAGCAGTGTGCGGGCATTGTGCTTGTAGTATTCCTTTTCGGCCGGTGTTGTTCCGAAGGCGGCGGCATCGTTGATCCAGCGTCCGTAGGAGAAGGTGAGATGGCAGGAGAGCAGCTGGTCCAGGTCGTTGAGCAACTCCTCCATTTCTGCTCCCTTGCGGCGGGCAGCCAGTTCGTCCTGCTGCCGGTAGGCTTGCATGAACTCGTTGAACTGACGCTGGAAGTGATTACTCAAAACCTGTCTGCCCACGTTCACCACGTCGAATACGTAGGCGTCGCGTTGCGAACCGTTGCGGGCGGCCAGCAGCAATTCCCATGCGCGGAATAGTTCCTTGTTGTCGTAGGCGATGCCGGGACTGACGGTCCAGGTGCCGCTGCCTTTCAGTGTGGGGCGGGCGTTGGTCAGCGTGCCGCATCCAGGGAAACTGGGTCGTGTGTATATCTTTTCGTAGAGCAGTTGCCAGGCCTTGCGCACATTTTCGTCAGGTTTCCCGTAGCGGCGGTCGGCCAGTGCTGTCATCCAGCGCTCGTCGTTGGTATTGTGTTGCCAGGCTTTTTCAAATACGTATTCATAAATGAAAGGATTGACGTCGAACGATTCGAGGGTGGAGCCGATGCCCGCAAAGTTGCTGCCTCCGTTGCGGTAGACGTTCTCAATGCGGCGTCCCGTTTCCTGCAGATTGCCGTTCATCATGGTGTTGCCGCCGAAGTTGCCCAGATAGCACCACAGAAAGGGCTGTCCGTAGTAGCTGTCGGTGCGTTTCCATATTTCCATGTTTTCTGCATAGTAGTCGAGCAGCAACATCTTGTTGCGCGGCACGCCGTTGACGAAGGCATCGATGCGGGGGCCTGTCCAGTGCCCGCGGTCATAGTAGAACAGCCAGGTCATTTGCAGCCATACGGCTTTGGGGTCCACCTGCGTGATGGTGTGGTAGATGGTGCGGGCCACGGTGGCCAGGTAATCCGGCTCCCAACTGGGCGATTCGATTTCGTTGAACGGGTCGGCACCATAGATGTGGTCTGTGCCATAGAGGCGGGTCTGCTCCTTCAGATAGGCCTTTTGAATAACCGGGAAGAGCGGGTCGAGCGGGTCGAGAAAGTAACTGCGGAAGGTGTCGCGGAAACCGCCCCACGAGCTCATGCGGTTGATTTTGGCATTCGGGTAGACCTTTGTCAGCGCCTGTGGCACGTGTCCGGCGAAGGCTGGCAGGATGGGCGTCATGTTGAGTTCGCGTTCACGGTCTACAATCCGTTTCTGCAGTTTCTCCTGATGTTCCATGAAGGAATAGGGCAGCGGTCCCTGGAAATGGTCGATGTTGGTCATGCGGTGCCAGGGCAGATGGGCCGGACCGGTGAAATATTCCCGGATGTCCTGTTCATTCAGGCCGAGTTTTTTCCATACGCGCAGCCAGATGGCCTCCTGTCCGGTGATGGCCAGCGGCTGATTGATGCCGTTGAGGGCCATCCAGTCGATGAAGCGCTCCCAGTCGTTCCACTGCCACCAGGGCATGGTGTAGCCAAAGGTGCAGTAGTTCAGGAAAAAACGGTTTTTCATGCGGGCGGCAATCCGAATCTTTTTCGGGAGGTCGGGCAGCACCTTGGGCATTTCCACCGGGTCGTCGGCATACCAGGAAATCGTGGTGTGGCAGTAGTATTTGAGGTAATGGTTCAGTCCCACCGCCATGGAGTTGGCAGAATTGCCCCGGATGTGGATTTTTCCTTCGGAACTCTCGATTTCGAAGACATCCTGTCCTTTTTCAGGTTCAATCTGTTCGAATACAAATTGCGATGCCTGTGTCGGGAACAGACGTTCGGCCAGCGCCCGTGCCGCCTTTTCATTTTTGTTGGCATGCAGTGACAGGGGAAGGCAGAGCAACAGTAAGATTCCGGATATGGCTGTCCGGAGCAGACGTAAGTTGTTTTTCGTTTTCATAGTAAGTCAATGGTTTTATTCGGTTCGAAGGATTCCTCGCAGACACATCGTGTCTTCGGGGGCCCTGTGCGGTGAGACGGGCGGGGACGTGTGCGGTTTCTGTCGCGCCGGGCAGGGAAAAAGTCAGGAAGGACTGCGTTTCACCACTTGCGAAGGCAAAGATAAGTTAATTTGCAGAAAGCTTGAATGTGGCAGGCTGAAAAAACTGTTTTTCGGGGAAGGCATGCCGTGTTGTGCCCGGAACCGTTGTTGTGCGGAAACAGGGCGCTCCCGGTGTTGGTCCACCATTGTATAGTTCCCCCGTTTCCCGGCAGTATAGGTTCGTATGGCGTACCGCAGGGGGAGGAGTGGGGGCCGTGGGATGATTTGTTCCGTGTCATAGGGAATGGCAGCCGCTGCGTTTCTGTTTACCCCTCCCCGCAGGCGACGGAAGAAGTGTATGCTTGGAAAAATTTCTTACGAGGATGGGGTGGAGTGGAATTTATATGCTAATTTAGAGACGTGGATAAACAATGTGGAAATACATCCGAAGCGAGAGAATGTGAAATTTGTAACAGTAAAAAACGTAGGGATAAAAACCTGCTTAAGATTTCAGAAACGATGTCCGAACAATCAGAATGGGAAAACTGCCTGAGCGAAAGGCTCTCCAGAGCAGGAGTGGTGGAATATGCCAGAGCGCTGCACAACGATGAGCAGGGCATTTCCCGTTTATGCAGAATCTTGCTCACAACGGGCGATACGCGCCGTGCCGGCAATGCGGCATGGATATTGTCGCACCTGTCCGGGGAAGACAAGCGGATATACTTGCTGCCCTTTTATGATGAACTGGTCGATATGGCGATGCGGACCGATTTGAAAATACGCCGCGCATTGCTGCTTTCCCTCCTTGCAGACCTGCCGGTGACGGAGGACTTCAGAGCGGACCTGCTGGATTATTGTCTGTGTGGAATGACGGATAGAAAGGAAGCGGACAGCAGCCGTTCTGTGATGATTAAACTGGTTGTCGGGGTGTGCAGGGTCTTTCCGGAACTGAAGAATGAACTGGCTGCTTCCCTCGAACTGCTTTCGGAAGAAATGAAACCGAGCATTGCGGCGGCCTGCCGTCAGGCATGGAAGTGCATCGGGCGGAAACCGTAATGTTGGCCGGAAAAAAAGAGGGCTGTGTTCAATTGTCAAAGGAAGCATGCATGGAACAAAACGACCGTTGATTTTATCCGTCCTTTCCGGGCGGAAGAAAATTGCCGGCTGAGCAGCTTTCATTATGAGGTCCTCTTTCTGCCGGAGGGACCGGACCGTTGCCGTGGGAGGCGGCGTACCGGTCTGGATTTAATATCGAATATATTGATTCCGGAAATTCTCCATTTGACAGAACAAAGCTTTTGCAGTATGTGACGAACTGGATATATTTGACCTTGATGATAGAAATATTAATATGGGAGAATCTATAGAGAAGAGTTTTTCGCTTCAACAATGAAAGAGAATAAAGATATGACCGGCAATGGCGGAAAGGGTTCGAAGGATTATTTTGACCCTGTTACCAATACTTTGGATATTCGGTCTGACGGCTTATATCCGTCCAATGTCTTAAGTAACCTTTGTAGTAACGGATTTCGCTTTGAAGGAAGGGTATGCGGCAGTATGGAAGGTTTCCTGCAGTCGTTGAAATATAAGGATGAAGATAAACAGAGGCAGATTTGCAGTATGAAGGGAGGCAATGCCAGAAAACGCAGTGTCACATCATGGCAGACTGACCAGATAGTATGGTGGAAAGGACATGCTATTGACCGACAAGGTGAAGAATTCCAGCAACTGGTGAGACGTGCTTATCAGGCTATGTTTGAACAAAGTCAGAGATTTCGTGACGCACTTATGCAGACACGTGGGATGGCACTGGTTCATTCTATAGGAGAGGTGAATCCTTACAGGACGATTCTGACCTCACAAGAATTATGCAGCATACTGACAGGCATCAGAGATGCTTATGATAAACGTGACAAGAAGCTGCCAAAACGTAGAAAACGTGTTTTCATTAATATGGACAATATACTGGCAGATTGTCATTTCTTGGAAGAAAACCGGACCGATGAAACACCTGGGATGGATCAAGGCGGGATGGATGAAATGCAGGGAGCAATCAAAGCTCTGTCTGAACTTCATGCATATTTTGATTTGTATATTCTGATGACTGCTTCATGGAATGACCCTTCTGTTGTGGCAAATAAGGTAAAGTGGCTGATCCAAGTTTTTGGAAAGATGTTTGAGGAAAATATCGTAATAACAAGTAGAAAAGACTTGTGTAACGGTGATTACCTGATAGATGGATTGGGAAATAATGGAGCTTCGGATTTTGAAGGTGAATGGATTCGGCTCGGTAGTGAAAATTATCCGGACTGGCACTCAGTTGTTTTTTATCTATATAAAAAAGAGAAATTGGAAAAAGAGGATTTGCCACCTGTGATGGCTGGTGACGGATATGTTAAACGAACAACAACAGAAATATGAATATACGCTATGCAACACTAAGCAGGACCGGGAAACGCTCTAATAACGAAGATGCTTTCTGTGTTATTCAGACAACAGATAATTCGCGCTGGTTAGGTATTGTATGTGATGGATTAGGCGGTCATGCTTTTGGCGAAGTGGCCAGCGAAACGGTAATCAAAGCTATTGCTGACTATTGGAAGGGACATGATAAGGAAAAAGATACGGAAGAAAAAGTGAATGATGCCTGTTTGTTTGCCTACAATGAATTGAATAAGCGTGCCGATAGCTTGAAACACGCAGAAATGGGCACAACAATGGTGATGGCAAGTATAGATGGTAACTATCTAACAATAGCACACATAGGAGACAGCAGATGCTATATTTTACGTAACGATGGCGGGCTCTTATATCAGACTCCAGACCATGTGAATCGGATTCTCGGTTGGGAAACTCTTTCCAGATGTTTTTTCTCTTACAATTCCGCGAAACTTGTTCCCGATATAATACAGCTTCATATAGAAGCAGGAGACCGCATATTACTTTGTTCTGACGGTGTATATAAAAGTATTGTTCCATATGTTCTTCAGGAACGGATGATGGACGATAAGTCACCTCAAGAGATTCTGGATGTTTTCGATTTCCTTTGCGAAAAGAATGGTGACGATAACTACACGGCCATATTGGCTTGCATAGAATAATCTCATAGTTTAACTTATTGAATTTCTTTCTATGAATAAATCAGATAATCACGTACAAATGGTAATGAATCTGATTGAGGAGATAAAAAGAAAACTCAATCTTTCAGATTCAATAGAGAGCATTGTGAAAAATACAAATCAGGAAGGTTATCATTACGCAAGACTCAACAAAATGATATTGTATCCATGGGAGGACGTATTAGCCAGTATGTATAAGTATCCTGAAAAAGTTGACACAGTGAATGATAAAAGATGCCCAAAATGTGATGGACAGTTGATAAGGTTATATTTTGTGTCACCCGATTGGACGTGGAGCAAGTTGTGTGGACGTGGTGGATACATGATTATATGTCCCGACTGCATTGAACAAATAGACTTCGATTTAGAAGTCATGAGCTGAAAAGCTTTCCCTATTCATGTATGGTAGAAGTGTCTGACTTTTTTACCGCAAAAAACAGTCAGTACTTTAGTTTTTACGAAAGTACTGACAGAAATTTCTATCAGTACTTTAGAATTTTCTGTCAGTAGGATGATATACCTGTGAATATAGCTGCCTGCTGTACAGTTTGTTGTCTTCTTTATCAAATCCCCGAAATAATTGGAGGACATACATAATTTATCCGCACAATATTGCACGGTGGGCAGACCGTATGTAAACTGCAGACCATTTTCGTAATAATTATGTAACAGCGTCTCGAATTTCATCAGAATATCCGAGTTCTCCAATCGGCGGGTAACGAACTGGCGGTTATAAAAACGCTGGCAGAAATTAAGCAATAATTCTATATAGTTCACGAGGATAACGTTCTGTAATTCATCGTGACGCTTCTGTAGCTCATCGTCAATCTGACGCATCAATGATACAAGCGTGTCATGTTCTTCATCAGTCATGTGCAGAGCTTCATTGACACGATAGTCAAAGAAAGAGTAATTTTTTATCGTTTTTTCCAGCGAAGTGCCGTGCAGCAGGTCGGGATGGAACAGCAGTGCCCATCCAGTCAGCATGACTTGCTCGCCATTGTCCTCTTTTCCACCGATTTGTCCGGGAGCCACACAAATAACGGTTCCTTTCTTGTAGTCATACTTGCCACATCCGTATGACAAGTCAAATTCTGCCTCGTCATGAAAAAAAATACCATAGACACTGTAATCGTTCAGGGTATGTCGAACCGGAGACACTTTTTCATAGTTGATGATACTCACCAGCTGATGGCTGTCTGTGTGTCCCAACCAACTGCTGTAGTCTTTTACGTTTTTCACTTTCAGAATCTTTGCCATAGCATTCTCCAATATCCTGTGCAAAAGTAGTAAAATCCAATTAATCCAATCAATCCATAAGATTAGCAGACTGAATAATCTGTAAAATTGGTACAAACACACCACTTATCGTTACATTTTTGTTTGCCATACCCGGTAATTTTGTATTGTCGAATATAAGATGATAAAAATGGATAAACAGATTACCATTCCAAATGAATTGTATGAAGATGAAGCGATATGTTTTATCGCGGATCGTCATCATGTAAGTCCGCAGAAACTGTTGCAGTACTTTCTCTTGTCTGAAGGTCTGTCTGTTGATGGAAAGAAGAAAATACAGATGTACCGGCTGGAAGATAACGAGATTGAGATTCTGCGTGGATTGATAGGTATAAATCATTAAAAACTTAGAAGCTATGGACAGAAGAAGTTTTTTGAAGATGTCATCAATGGCAGCATTGTCGGCAGCAGGGGCATTGACCGGAGTATCGAAAATATTTGCGCAATCTTCTTCAATGCCAAAAAGTGGATTAAGCACTGAAAAGAACAATCGGCCTGTGAATAATATGGAATATCGTAAACTCGGAAATTTGGACGTGTCGGCAATAGGCCTTGGCTGTCTTCCGATGGTAGGATATTATGGCGGAAAATACGACAAAAAAGATATGATAGCCTTGATTCGGCGGGCATACGACAAAGGCGTCACTTTTTTCGATACGGCGGAAGTGTATGGTCCTTATACCAGTGAAACGTGGGTGGGCGAAGCCCTCGCTCCTTTTCGCGACAAAGTGAAAATCGGAACAAAATTCGGTTTCGGTGTAGAAGAAGGGCAACCTACGGCTTTGAACAGTCGTCCTGACCATATCCGGCGAGCCGTGGAAGGTTCGTTGAAACGTCTGCGCACTGACCATATCGACCTTTTGTATCAGCACCGTGTTGATCCGAATGTTCCTATGGAAGATGTTGCAGGTACGGTAAAAGACTTAATGCAGGAAGGAAAAGTCTTACATTGGGGTATGTCCGAAGCCAGTGCCCGCTCTATACGTAAGGCACATGCTGTTTGTCCGCTGTCTGCCGTACAAAGCGAATATGCCATCTGGTGGCGTGAACCGGAAATCAAAATATTTCCAACACTTGAAGAATTGGGAATCGGTTTTGTGCCTTACTGCCCGTTAGGACGGGCCTTTCTAACCGGGGTAATTGACGAAAACAGCCGCTTTCAGAAAGGCGACCGCCGTTGGAATCTGCCACAGTTCACTCCTGAAGCTTTGAAGCATAACATGCCGCTTGTTGCATTGGTACGCAAATGGGCTGAACGTAAAGGTATAACGCCTGCACAGTTCGCCCTTGTATGGATGCTTTCACGTAAATTCTGGATTGCTCCGATACCCGGAACGACCAATCCCGCCCATTTGGATGATTTTCTTGGTGCAGCCACTGTCCGGCTGACTTCTTACGAGATGGAGGAATTTGACAAAGAGTATTCAAAAATCAACTTGATGGGGCATCGGGCAGATCCGTTTACTGAAAGCCAAATTGATAAATGACAATGAATATGGAATATGCCGTATTAAATAATGGGATAAAGATGCCGATGCAAGGCTTCGGCGTTTTTCAGATACCTGATTTTGAGCAATGCAGACAGGCAGTAAGCGATGCTCTAGATGTTGGCTACCGACTTATAGATACCGCTTCAGTATATGGAAATGAAAGGGCTGTGGGTTGCGCAATACGTAAAAGTGGAGTTTCGCGAAAAGATTTGTTTATCACGACAAAGGCTTGGATTTCCGAAATGGGATATGAACAGACCTTAAAGGCTTTTGAAGCCTCACTTGAACGATTGGGGCTGGATTATCTTGACCTATATCTGATTCACATGCCTTTCGGCGACTATTATGGAGCGTGGAAGGCAATGGAAGAACTTTATTCAGCGGGACGTGTACGGGCGATAGGAGTCTGCAATTTCGAGCCTGACCGTCTGATAGATTTGTGCCATAATGTAAAAGTTATTCCTGCAGTAAACCAAGTAGAAATACATCCTTACATCCAGCAACCGGATATTATTCGTATTATGCACGATTTCGGCGTGAAACCCGAAGCATGGGGCCCACTGGCAGAAGGTAAGGACCGATTGTTTTACAACCCTGTCTTATCGGCTATTGGAAACAAGTATGGTAAGTCCGTTGCTCAAGTCATATTGCGCTGGCATTTGCAACGGGGAATAATTGCCATACCAAAATCCATTCACAAAGAAAGAATGGAAGAGAATTCTGCGGTTTACGATTTCAGATTGACGGAAGATGACATGACACTCATTTCTTCTTTAGCAACAGAACACAACCGGATTCTTGATCTCCATGCACCTTCTGAAGTAGAACGATTGTATCGAATAGAATGTAAAAATTGAAAGTATGAAAAAAATAGTATTGATTCCATTTTTATTGTTTGCTTTCTTGTCAATGGCAGCTTGTGGATGCGATAACGAAGAACCGTTCACACCGGAGGTGCCGGAACAACCAGGAAATGGGGACAAAGAAGAACCCGACATACCTGAACCCGGAGAAAAAGGACGTTACCTTGTACTCTATTCGTCACGCACCAGTAACACAGAGCGTGTGGCGCAACTGATTCAGGCAACGCTTGATTGTGACATTTTTGAAGTGGAGCCCGAAACTCCGTATGACGATGACTATAATGCTATGCTTGAACGTGCCCGGAAAGAGTTGGCTGATGTCCGTCAAGGCAATTATCCGCCTGTCAAAACTTCTATAGAAAATTTTGATGACTATGAAATGGTATTAGTGGGTTTCCCCATCTGGTACGGCAGTATGGCTACGCCGATGCAGACATTCCTACACAACCATACTTCTAAACTTGCCGGGAAACGCATTGCCCTATTTGCCACAAGTGGTAGCAGCGGAATATCTTCTTCCATCAGTGAAGCGCATGCCCTCTGTCCGGATGCCGTTTTTGTGGAACAGGCCTTGCTGTTGACTTCCTCTTCACTCAGCCAAATGGAGAGCCGTGTTCCAGCATGGCTGAATGAGATTGGAGCGAAAAGAGAGACTCCTGACCTCCCAGACACCTCTTCACTTAAAGTAAAAATCACGGCAGGGGACCACACGATTACCGCCACAATGGATGACAATGCCGCAGGACAAGATTTTCTTTCGCGTCTTCCGCTTGAAGTCACATTAGAGGATTATAATAACATGACTGAAAAAATTTTCTATCCCGACCCTAAGCTGGATTTGGAAGGTGTAGCACGTGGTTGCACTCCCTCACCCGGTGACATCACGATTTATGAACCGTGGGGCAATGTGGCTATCTTTTGTAAAAGCTGGTCATATAGCGATGACTTGATAAAAATCGGTCATATAGATGGTAATGGTATAGCATCCTTACAAGTCAGTGGTGATATAAAAGTAAAAATAGAAAGGCAATGAGTATGGACTTGGCAAATTTCAAGGAATACGTGAAAACGAGAAAGGCTCTTAACACGGAAGAGATACACCGTTTTATGGACGAAATGAGCAATGAGGCTCGCCGCATCACTTTCCGTCTGAATACAGCTTATCATACACCGGACGAAGTGCGTGAACTGCTATCCGAACTGTTCGGCTATGAAGTACCGCAATCGCTGCGCGTCTTTCCACCGCTTTATGCTGATTTCGGTAAAAATATCACTGTGGGCGAAAATGTATTTATCAACGCTTGTTGTCATTTTCAGGATCACGGAGGTGTCTGTATAGGTGCTGGTTGTCAAATCGGTCATAATGTCGTGTTTGCAACACTCAATCACGGGCTTTCACCAGAAGACCGCAAGACTACTTATCCCGCTCCTATTGTATTAGGCAAGAACGTGTGGGTTGGTTCAAACGCGACCATTCTGCAAGGCGTGACCATCGGTGATAATGCCGTTGTTGCGGCAGGTGCCGTGGTTGCGAAAGATGTGGCGGCAAATACGGTCGTAGGCGGTGTTCCGGCACGTTTTATCAAAAGCATCAATAACAAATAATAACGAATAAAAAAAACTGATATGTTAGGCAATTTCACATTTCATAATCCCACGAAAATATATTTCGGGGAAAATTCATTGGAGAATTTGAGTAAAGAATTGGGCAAGTATGGAGAAAAAGTAATGCTGGTGTATGGCGGTGGTTCTATCCGCAAGAACGGTATTTACGATGCGGTACTTGCGGAACTCCACAAGGCGGGCAAACGGACGGTCGAACTGTCGGGTGTCATGTCAAATCCTACAATCGAAAAGGTAATGGAAGGCGTGGCACTCGCAAGGAAAGAGGCGGTGGATTTGATTCTTGCTGTTGGTGGAGGATCCGTCTGCGACTATTGTAAAGCTGTGGCCGGTTCTGCCTATTGCGAACATGACCCTTGGGAATATTATTTCAACAATTTCGGGGAAATGACCTGCCGCTGGATTCCTGTCGGCTGCGTGCTTACGATGGCTGGAACAGGGTCAGAAATGGACAGTTGTTCCGTTATCTCCAAGCACAGCGAAAACCGGAAGAAGTTTTATTACTTCCGCAATCCAGATTTCTCTATTCTCAACCCCGTTTACACTTATACCGTGCCCAAGTATCATACGGTAGCAGGCATTTACGACATCATGTCGCACATATTGGAACAATATCTTTCAGGAACGGACAACAACACGACTGACTATATCGCCGAGGGATTGATGCGTTCTCTTATTGTCAGTTCCCGGAAAGTGCTTACAGATCCGAAAGACTATGAAGCAAGAAGCAACATCATGTGGACAGCTACATGGGCTTTGAACGGGCTTCTTGCCTGTGGAAAACCTACAGATTGGATGGTACACATGCTGGGGCAGGCTGTCGCCGCTTATACCGATGCTACCCACGGACATACACTCTCTGCTGTCAGCGGGGCTTATTACCGTCTGCTCATCGGACGTTCTGAAGAGGCAGTGAAGAAATTCCGTCGGCTGGCAGCTAACGTTTGGGGTATTGTCCTAACCGGAAAAACTGACAAGGAAATTGCATTGGAAGGGCTTGAACGGATGGAGGATTGGATGCGTGAACTGGGTTTGGCAATAAGCATAACGGAATGCGGTGCCGATGTATCGAAACTCGAAGGCATGGCAGATGCATGCCCTATTACTGAAAGCGGTTATGTCGTCCTCACTCGTGAAGATGTAATCAATGTGTTACGTCAAAGTCTTTAATAAAGTTTTAAGGATGAAAAGATCAATATTGGCAATCTTGTTTTTCTCCCTTTTGTTGTCGTGCAATACGCGGCCGATAAGGGAGATAGACAAACAGAACAATACGGAGATGGAAAAGAAAAACATTGGAAGCATACTTGCGCTTTATCCAAAACCAATGACGGTAATTGGTGCTGAAGTAAACGGGAAAGTAAACTGGCTTGTGGTAGGGCACACCGGCATTATAGGACATGACCGCATCCTTGTGAGCATGAGTAAAGAGCATTATACCAATCAAGGCATCAGAGAGTCAAAAAAGCTGTCTGTCAATCTTGTCAGTCGGGAGATGCTGCCAAAAGCAGATTATGTTGGTAGTGTAAGCGGAGCGACAACAGACAAATCGGGTGTATTCGATTTCCATTGGGGCGAGAACGGTTCGCCCGTGATTGATAAATCTCCGCTGACAATGGAATGCGATGTAATGGACATTTATGAAACTGACGGCTTCGACAATTTCATCTGTTCCGTTGCCCATACATATGCTTCTCCCGATGTGCTTGACAAGAACGGTAAGCTCGATTACACTTTACTGAAACCGGTATTGTTTGAGTTTCCCACTTATTCATATATAGCCACAGGTGAAGTTATCGGAAAATGTTTGAACCTTGATAAACAGCCTGCCATGTGTCCCAAACAACCGATGCAAACTGACGGCATTGTACGTTTGTCAAAAATCGAAGTCCATCCCGAATATATAAATGAGTATATGAAATATGCTGTTGAAGTTGGCGAAATTTCCTTGCGTACCGAACCGGGTGTACTTACCATGTATGCCGTGCAGGAGAAAGAGAATCCCTGTATGGTAACTATACTTGAAACTTACGCAAGTCAAGAAGCCTATAAACAGCATATAGCTTCGGAACATTTCCAGAAATATAAACAGGGAACGCTGCGAATGGTCAAGAACTTAATTCTATCTGACCAAAAGCCGCTTAATCCCAATAATCAGATTAACAATTTCATTCAATAAAAAATATATCTATGAACAAAATTCTAATAGTTTCAATCTTCAGTATTCTAACATTCAATGTTATGGCACAGGAAAAAATAGTACAGACAGCAGGGCGCGACCAGCTTGGAGAGTTTGCGCCCAAATTTGCGGAACTGAATGATGATGTTCTTTTTGGCGAAGTATGGAGCCGCACTGATAAACTTGGGTTGCGAGACCGTAGCTTGGTTACAATTACATCACTTATCAGTATGGGTATTACAGACAATTCGCTGACATATCACCTTCAGTCGGCAAAGAACAATGGAATTACACGCACCGAGATAGCCGAGATGATCACGCATATCGGCTTTTATGCCGGTTGGCCGAAGGCATGGGCGGCTTTCAATCTTGCCAAAAGCGTATGGGGTGGAAGATTCTATCAGACAAGACGCCAAAGCTGCCTTCCAAAAAGAAATGATTTTCCCGATTGGAGAACCCAACACGGCATACGCAAAGTATTTTATCGGGAACAGTTACCTTGCTCCTATATCCACAGAGCAAGTGAAGATTTCCAACGTTACCTTTGAACCGCGTTGTCGCAATAACTGGCACATTCACAAGGCAACAAAAGGTGGAGGACAGATGCTTATAGGCGTTGCCGGACGTGGTTGGTATCAGGAAGAAGGCAAGCCGGCGGTGGAAATACTCCCCGGCACGGTAATACACATTCCTGTAAACGTGAAGCATTGGCACGGGGCTGCGGCGGACAGTTGGTTTGCACATCTCGCATTTGAACTTGAGGGAGAGAACGCGTCAAACGAATGGCTTGAACCCGTAACGGACGAAGAATATGACAAACTTAAATAAAACTATTAATCATTAAAATACAATTGTTTATGTTTGGGTTGGGAACACAGGAAATTCTTCTAATAGTCTTGGTCGTTTTGTTGTTTTTCGGAGGTAAGAAAATACCGGAACTGATGAAAGGACTTGGGAAAGGAGTGCGTTCATTCAAGGATGGAATAAATAATATCGAGAAAGAGGTAAACATGCCGGAAGATGTTTCTGTGGATACAGAAAAAAGAAACAATAATGGTTAAGGACACCCAACCGTTTGGGGACACCTTGATGTGTTACGTGCGGCGATCATCAGAATCGTCGCCGTAACCGTCATATTCGGCGTTTTGACTTTTTTCCTTAAGGAACAACTGTTTGCCGTTGTTCTTGCTCCAAAAGATTCCGGATTCATAACCTACCGATTCTTTAATGCCATAAATGGGATGGTAACAGATTCTTATGTCTCTGATTTTTCTATAAAGCTCATCAATACCGGACTGGCGGAACAGTTTATCATACATATGAAAACTGCAATGTATGCCGGGGTATTATGTGCTTCTCCCTATATTCTTTATCAATTATTCCGATTCGTTTCCCCTGTCCGAAAATATTTCCTGTAACAGACGTGCCGTATAGGTTGGTTCTGTTCTTCCAGTTCACAAAAAATCTGATGTAACTTGATTCTCGTATTTTCGATATAGGCATTCACGTCACATGATTTGCGACTTTTATCTCCACCTTTTGCTCCACCTCGAACGGTAATATTTTGCCGTTTTTTGCGTGCTTGGGGAAAACAAAAAATCCAGATTTCGCTTGGAAATCAGGATTTTACTGTCCTTTGCTTTTCTTCAAAGTGGTGCCACCAGGAATCGTAATCAAACGATAAGTGGCTGAATATCTTTGATGTATCTTTTAGCTAAAAACGTAATCTCCCGCTATTGCTCCACCGGATTCTTGCAATATTTTGCAGTGTCTTGCGGAGTCGATTTCCTATTATAGGACAAAGGTAGTGTTTTATTTTGAGGTGCAAATAGGCCACTTTGTTTTTTTTACATAAAAATAAAAAGCTGATTCTCAAATTGGAAAAATAAAATATATATATTATTTTTGTATATTTGAAGTATAGCGCATATTGATAATGGAAAGAAACGAGTTTAATATAATAAATAAAATAGCTGAAGGCGGTCAGAAAATTGTATATTTTGCAGAGTCTAAGACGGATCCTTCTTTGAAAGTTGTTGTGAAAGATGCGAAGATAAGTAGTATGGTTTCATTGCAACGGATAATGCGCGAAATAAACTTTCTAAGTGGACTTAACTCTTGTTATTTTCCTAAGAACTATGGTTCAAATTTTGATATGACAACGATGACCATAACCGTTATTGAAGAGTACATCGAAGGTAGTACTTTGAGAAATGTCATGTCAAATTATCAATCATGGGATGGGATAAAAAAAATTTTGAATGAACTTATCAATGCTTTGGAAGTTGTTTGGGACAATAATGTAGTTCACAGAGATCTAAAGCCGGAAAATATTATAATAAGACCAGATGGAACCCCCTGTATTATAGATTTTGGTATCGCCCGCTTTCTGGATATGGAATCTATAACTAATACATTGCAACAAATGGGGCCTTGCACACCATTATATGCATCGCCAGAACAATTGCGTAATGATAAAAATTCAATAGATATTCGTACTGATTTTTATGCTATAGGTATAATTATTTTGGAATTGTATCTGCAAAAGTATCCTTTTGCTCCTGATATTGTTGGAGGAGGCTTGTTATATGATAATTTAATACAAGGTAGGTATGCTCTTTCAACTGCAGACAAACCAAAGGATTCAAGAATTGCGTCAGTTGTTGAACGCCTATTACAAGTGCAGCCATACATGAGACCACGTACAATATCGCAGTTTAGAAATTTAATAAATACAATCTAGGGTTATGAAAGTATATCATCAAATGGGATTCCGAGACAAATGGAACATAGATTGTCTAAAATCAGGTATAGGAGATGGATTAATTTTTTCTCCTATAAATATGGACTCTGATAAATTATTGGCTTTGCCAAAAACTATACGAGAAAAATCTTTTTTAGATCCCCAATTTTATTTATTAAATAGAGAAAAATCAACCAATATAACTTATCCATTTTTTCCAGGGAATATTAAAACAGATTTTTCGACAGCTGATTTGGATATTTTTAATTCTAAATTGGCAGAAATTTGTGTGGATTATCAAGTGGATGCAGATTTAGAATACATCATAATTCCAACAAGATATGTAGATGCTGTTCCAACACGTTATTTAGAGCAGATGACTGAAAATTTTATATATCCTTTTTTAAGGATTAAAGAACAAAAGAATATAACAAAGAAATTCTTACTTACAGTTGTAGTAAAACAAATAATGATAGAAGATAATGATAAACTTAATGAATTACTAAATTGGTTGACGGGTATCTCTAATATTGCAGGGTTTTATCTTATTTTCGAAAATAATTTTACATCAAAGCAAATTAAGAATTTTGACTATTTAACTAAAGTTTTATTCTTTATAGATGTTCTAAAACGTAATGAATTTGAGGTTCATATTGGATATTGTAATACTGAAGCTCTTGTATATAGTGCAGCAATGCCAGATTCTATAACCATAGGCTCATATGAAAATTTGCGAATGTTTAAAATTTCTCGATTTGAAATGAGCGAAGGGAAAGGAATGCATGCTCCAAATCCTCGCTTATATAGTTCTAAATTATTGCAATGGATGGATTATAATTATATAGAGTCTATGAAATCACTAGTTGATAATTATGACTCTTATTTTGATGACACCTCGTATAAACCTCTAATGTTTAGCCTAGGTGAATTCAAAGATAAAGCTTTTAAGTGGCATTTTGCAAAATCTGAAATATACAAGCATTATTTTGAAGTTTTTTATTCACAAATAAAATCTTTAGCTTCTGATCAGTTTGAAAGAATCGAACAATTAAAGACAATGATTAAAATAGCAATAGATAATTATAGTATTATTGAGAATGCAGTACTTTTGGATGGAGACAGCGATGGTTCTCATCTCGCAATTTGGTATAATGTTTTAAATTCATATAAAAAAACTCTATAATGTATACTTCTGAAAGCATAATGTCGGTAGAATTTGAAAGATGTATTAAATCTCTGATTGGTAATACATACTATAAAGAATGGCAAGGGCTTTTTGGCGTTCCCGATTATGTATGCTTTTCGAAAGATAATGGAGAAATTAATGTTATATCTTTTGAATTAAAACTTACAAATTGGAGAGGAGCTCTGATACAGGCTTTTCGATATAGAAGTTTTTCAGATTATTCATATGTTGTACTACCCGCGGAAACCGCAACAAAAGCATTTGAACATTTGGAAATGTTTATTCGTTACGGTATTGGGTTAATCTCTTTTGATAATACAATTTGTGATGTTAAATATAGTCCACTGAAGCAAAAACCACTTTCTGAAGATATGAGAAAAAAAGTAGAACTCAGAATTAGAAAAAGCAGGAAACGTGCTATAGGTAATGTTAGACTTTTTCTTGCTCAATGATTAAATAGAAAGTAACAATCCACCTACAAATAAGCAGGTGGATTGTTTTTTTACTTTGTTCTATATCTGATTAAGTCAATAGAACCATCAAGATACTGTTTCAAAAAGTGTGTCTGAGATAGGACAATAAAAAAGTCTACAGATTTTCTAGATTTATAAAGTAAAGCCCTAAAATGAAAACAAGAGCTAAACAAGTGCAAATAAAACCGCTTATTTACAATTGATTATAGTGTACTTGATGTTTTCAGTTGTTTTCTTTCTTTTCAGTTGATTGGTTCTTTTTCGGTACAATTTTGTTTCTCGTTTGTTTCTCAATATCGACCTTTATTCATATCTTTGCAACAGAAACAAAATTATGAAGGGATCGATATGCCACGAGTAAAGAAGCCTACAAAAGTAAAAGAGCCTGTCCGCCTTCGGACAAAGAAGCTGGCAGATGGAAGCCAAAGTCTGTATCTTGATATATACCGTTTCGGAAAACGAACATACGAATATCTTAAGTTGTATCTCATTCCGGAAACGGATAACAATGCCCGTCGGCAGAATCAGGCGACTATGAATGCCGCCAATGCCATCAAGTCCAAACGTATTATCGAGCTGACCAACGGCGAGGCCGGTATAGAAACCAAAGAGAGAGTTTACCTGCTTGACTGGATGAATACCTACAAGGAGAACCAGGCCAAGCGTGGCAAAAAGGACGGTTATCAAATTGACATCACTATACGCATCTTGAAGGATTATGCGGGAGAACGTATGTTGATGGATCAAATAGACAAGACATTCTGCCAGAATTATCTTGACTACCTTCAGTCCGAATACCGTTCCAGAGGCAAACGAGTGTCGAATTACACACTGCATACTTATTACCGGGTATTGAACGGAGCCTTGAATGCGGCTGTCAGGGCCGAGATCATCAAGTCCAATCCTTTCACGAAAATCAGCAAGTCGGAAAAGATCCGTCTGCCTGAAAGCAAACGGTCATACATGACCATTGAAGAGGTGCGTGCATTGATCGCAACCCCGATGAAAAATGAATCCGTGAAAGGTGCCTATCTGTTCTCTTGTTTCTGCGGTCTGCGAATCAGTGATATAATCAAGTTGCAATGGAAAGATGTATTCGTTGATCGTGGACAATACCGTCTGTCGGTTTCAATGCAGAAAACCAAGGAACCGATTTATCTTCCGCTTTCCCCGGAAGCGTTGAAGTGGATGCCTGCGCGTGGAGACAAAACTCCTGATGACCATGTGTTTGACCTGCCGTCCCCAGCAATGGTCAATATTCTTATCAAACCATGGGCAAAAGCGGCGGGAATAAACAAGCGTTTTACATTCCATACGGCGCGGCACACGTTCGCGACGATGATGCTGACACTCGGAGCAGACTTATATACGACATCCAAGCTGCTCGGCCATGCTGACGTGAAAATGACACAGGTGTACGCCAAAATCATCAACCAGAAAAAGGATGATGCGGTCAACCTGGTCAACGGATTGTTTGAGTGACCAATGATATACCATATCATGTCAAATTTACAAGTAGATATTTTAAGGGCGTCATCGATTGCAGATACAATCGAAAAACGATACCTTTATGATGATATATTATTATAAACCAATAAAATGTAAATCGACATGACAAGAGCTGACAAAGGCCTTCTCTCTTTTTGAGGGGAGCAAACACCCGCATCACATTGAATCGGCACAGGACGTGGCGGAAGAACTTTTCGCCCTGCTTACCGAAGCAAAAACAGTTTATCTCCAGGAGGTCAAAATCCACGGCAAACAGTATCGCCGTTATGTGGAGGATTTTGTGAACAGTCACCGGTATATTGACTGCGATAACGCGGTCTGTCGGAACTGCCACGAAATGAACATCCACATCGTCAAGGGACTGCTGACCGACTGCCCCTACCTTATCCAACCGCTTTTTTCCGCCCCGAGCCTCTCTTTCGAGGAGTGCATGGAACTAAAGCGGAAGTATGACACATCGGAACTGGCATCTTCCGATTGTAATCCGGCAAAGTTTTCATTTCTTTCTTTTGACTGCAGTCTTTCGCGCAAACAACTGGCCGGTATCGTTTCTTGCGCCAATACTTATCATCTGTTCTGTTCTCCCGTAACTATTGACGACATGGAATCTCTCTTCTCCTGCAAGATAGGTTTCTGTCTTCGGGTGAACAGCGTGCGCCGTGTGGCTATCCTGTTCGATGCCCTTCTTGAGAATTCATTCATTCAGCCTTACTGGCAATCAGTCCTCGAAAGAGGGCGTTTCCTGCAATCCAAGGACGGCTCGCACTTCATATCCGCAACGAGCATATCCACCACGCTTTCGTTGGTCAGGAACAAAATGACTTCAACCGCTTACAATATCAGAAAGTTTGTAAGCCAACTGAAGGAATGAAAGGAAGTGCTAAGAAGTCAACCATGTGAAAAGCAAAAGTATGATAACTGATATGCTACCAAACCGGTATCATACTGTCATCCAATGCTTTTAGATATTCACACTCTACCTTTGCCTCTGTATACAACGCGTTACAAACAGAGGTGCATCTCTTATTGTCTAATTTAATCACGAATAATATGTCCAACAGATTGACATTCATGGAAAGGTTGAGCGAACGGCTCACGGCCCTTGAAGCGATTATCCGGAAATTGGAACCGGTCGAGAGCTTTCTGGAACGGGTGGAATTGCTGGAAAAGAACATTTACGCGACCAAAAAGGTCTTTACTTTTTCGGAAGCCTGCATGTACATCGGGGTATCAGAAAGTATGCTGTATAAACTTACGGCCAACAAGGAGATTCCTCACTACAAGCCTCGCGGCAAGATGATCTACTTTGCCAAGGAGGAACTGGACGAATGGCTCCTGCAGAATCATGAACTTGCCGTCGATGATGCCACGCGGATGGCACACGAGGCGGCAGCAGTACAACCCTTCTTAAACGAGAAACGCCATGGAAAACGAAAGAAGAACTGACCAGAAGACGGGAATGGGATTGGAAGAGACCCGTCTGTCAGATATTCTTTCAGCTTCCCAAATCAAGGCGACGGATACATACGAGACCCCGCCGCAAATTATCTGGATTGACAATTCGACCATAGCGACTCTCGGCAATTTCAGTGCATCGACCGGCAAGGCAAAATCCAAGAAGACATTCAATGTCTCCGCCCTTGTCGCCGCTTCCCTGGCAGGTAAGCAGGTGCTGAACTACCGGGCGCATCTGCCGGAAGGCAAACGCCGGATCCTGTATGTCGATACCGAGCAGAGCCGCTATCATTGTCACACGGTGCTGGAACGTATTCTGCGTCTGGCCGGGCTTCCTACCACAGCAGACAGCGAGAACCTTGATTTCATCTGCCTGCGGGAGTATTCTCCGACAGTCCGTATAAGTGTGATAGACTATGCCCTTCGTCAGGGTAAAGGTTACGGGCTGGTTATCATTGACGGTATCCGCGACCTTATGCTGGACATCAACAGCACCAGCGAATCGGTGGAGGTAATCAACAAAATGATGGAATGGTCCTCTCGTTACGACCTGCATATCCATTGCGTGCTGCACCTGAACAAAGGGGACAACAATGTACGAGGCCATATCGGTACGGAGATGAGCAACAAGGCGGAAACAGTACTGGTCATCAGCAAATGCAACGAGAATCCGTCTGTCAGTGAAGTCCATGCCCTGCATATCCGGGAAAAGGAGTTCAAACCCTTCGCGTTCACCGTGGACGACAACGGGCTCCCGGTCATCGCCGAAGGGCACACGTTCGGTGACACCCCGAAGCCCAGGCAACGGACAAGCTTTACGGAGCTGAGCATCGAGCAGCACCGGGAAGCCCTTTCCGCTGCCTTTGACGGCAAACCCATCAGGGGCTTTGAGAATGTACTGCAACGTCTGATCGCCTCTTATGAAAACATAGGCTTCAAACGTGGCCGCAGTGTCATGATAAAACTGCTGCAGTACCTGACGGACAACCTTAAACTTGTTGTCAAGCAGGACAAGCTGTTCTACTATGACATGACCCCCGCGGAAGCAAGGCTTTTTGATGAAGAATGAAGCCGGGCGCGGGCATATATATTTCAGTTTACTTTAGTATGTATATATATAGGGAATAAAACTAAACTAAACCATTTCCGTGTGAACAAGTGAAAGAAAACAGCCATGACTATAGAAGAAGCAAAACAGGTACGCATAGTGGACTTTCTGGCGCAGCTCGGCCACCATGCGCAATACGTTAAATCGGATCAGTACTGGTATCTCTCGCCGTTAAGGGATGAGCAGTCGCCGTCGTTCAAGGTCAATGACCGGTTGAACGAATGGTATGATTTTGGGGCGGCCACCGGAGGCGACCTCGTGGAATTGGGTAAATACCTTTACCAGACTGAAAGTGTAAGCGAGGTACTGGCATACATCGGGCGGCATTCCAGCGATATGCCTTTGCCGAAAGTCCGTTTCCAGGCTCTTCCGCCCCGTCCCGTGGAATCGGATATGAAAAATCTGATTGTCGTCCCGTTACGGCATCACGCGTTATACTCTTACCTTCAGTCCCGGAAAATAGATGCTGACATAGGACGTATGTTCTGCAAGGAAATCCATTATGAATTGCGTGACCGGCATTATTTTGCCCTCGCGTTCGGTAATGTTTCGGGCGGATATGAAATGCGCAACGCCTATTATAAAGGATGTATCAAGAACAAGGACATCTCCCTGATCGGACATCAGTGCGGAGAGATACAGGAACGGGTCTGCGTGTTCGAGGGGTTCATGGACTTTCTGTCTTACCTGACATTGAAGCAGTCATGCAACTGGACCATTTGTATAGACCAGCCTTGCGACTACCTTGTCATGAACTCCGTAAACAACCTGAAAAAGGCATTGATGTACCTGCAGAGATACCTGCATATACATTGTTATCTCGACAACGACCTTGCCGGGCAAAAGACCGTGGAAACCATAGCCGGACTATACGGCGAACGGGTCAGCAACGAAGCTGTCCGATATAGCGAATACAAGGATCTGAATGATTGCTTGCGAGGCAAGAAACGCTGACCTAAAAAAAAGCGAATCTGCCAATGGAAGCCCTCCTGAACGGAGGGCTTTTTTTATGCCCTGACTTCTTCATTTTTCCCGTTCATTAAGGCGATATAGTACGATTTTATAGTACGATTTTCAAAATCGATATAAATCTTGTAAAGAAAACATCCGTTTAATACACAATTATTTCGTAGTTCGAAATTCTCCTTTTTTATTTGTGAAATCAAACTAATACAAAATTCAATATCCATACTAAAAGATATGAGATCATATTTCATTTTTGCCATTGTTCTGACGGTCGCGTACCTCATTTATTACGCGGTCATCATTATGCAGGATCTCTATGGAAAAAGGAGAACCGGCAAGACAGAGGAGGAAGTTTTCGACCTCGGCACACTGGAGGACGAAGAGAGTGTTGCCGTGAGCGAGAGTGAAACCGGGTTCCGTGTCGGCAACGAGCAATACGATACTGAAACAGCATCAGGCGGCGATTCTGCCACCGACCAGAAGCCGGCGGACAAAAAGCCGGAGACAAAGGAGACCCCGGAAGAAAGACTGGAGCGTCTCAAAGCCAAGGCGGAGGAAAAGATGGAGGAAACCACGCCCTACCTGTCTGATGGCTTCAGTGCAGATGAAATGTACAAGGCGATGCTTTCCAGGGGCAAACTGGAAAATCGTCCGGAGATGGCCTGGAAACCAATTAAAGACAAATTGTAGCATGTCGATTAAGCAAAAGATAGTATGCCTGTTAATTCTTGTACCCTATGCGGCTTTCGCCAAGAGCGGCAGCGTGAACTACAGCTGGGGAGCGGATGCGCTGGCCACGATGCACGACTTCGTGGTCACGATGATGCTGTATGTCCTGTATATATGCTACTCCATCGCATCCGTTCTGGTCATCGTGTCCGCCTTCCAGATCTACATCAAGATGAACACTGGAGAGGACGGCATCGTCAAATCCTTTTTATCGCTGCTTGGCGCGTGCCTGTTCATCATCGGGGCCTCCATCGTACTTCCGGCATTTTTCGGTTATCGCATATAAGGCTGTTTAACAATCCAATACATAAATATTAACTCAAAAACGATCAAGTATGTTTCAGAAAGTAAAACAAATGTGCCGAAAGGCAAAAGGATTCATCCAAGGTGTTTCCACCAAAGTGAAGATGCTTGCACTCACTTTGTTCTCTGGTACCACGGCAATGGCCCAGAGTACGGCCGGCGACTATTCAGCCGGTACTACCGCACTATCTACCGTGGCGGAGGAAATTGTCAAGTATGTACCAGTCATGGTCAAGCTCTGCTATGCCATCGCCGGTGTAGTCGCCATTATCGGCGCCATCTCCGTTTACATCGCCATGAACAACGAAGAGCAGGATGTCAAAAAGAAGATCATGATGGTGGTTGGTGCATGTCTTTTCCTGATTGCAGCAGCACAGGCTCTTCCTTTGTTTTTCGGCATTGACGCATAAAAGTACCGAGGGATGAAAAGCAAGGAAACACGTTATCCGGACTATCCGCTGTTCAAGGGGCTGCAACGTCCTCTTGAAGTGATGGGATTGCAGGGCCGCTACATCTATTGGGCGGCAGGAACGGCAGGCGGAGCCATCGCGGGCTTCATAGCCGCTTACTGCCTTGCCGGATTCGTGGCCGGACTGGCCGCGCTGACAGTCATTCTGTCGGTGGGCATCGTGCTAATCATCTTCAAGCAGCGGAAAGGTCTGCACAGCAAGAGAACGGACCGAGGCGTGTTCGTCTATGCCTACTCGCGTAAGGTCTGACAAAATTAAACCATCACAGCAATGTGTGGCTATATTGAATGTTGAACGCGGGTAGGTTCGTATGAGATACGGGCCTACCCCTATTTAATTGAACGTATATTGAAATGACCCTATACATTATCCTGATTTTCGTTGCCTTATGCGCGGGTATGGCCATATCCGTCCATGCGTTCGGTACCGGAGGCAAGCGCAAGCGTATCTTCCAGGACATCTATTTCTCGGTGGAAGACACGGAAGGCGTGGGTGTCCTGTACACCAAGACGGGCGAATATTCCGCCATGCTGAAGATCGAGAATCCGGTACAGAAGTATTCGGCGAACATAGACAGCTACTACGATTTCACGCATCTGTTCTCCGCCCTTGCCCTGACCTTGGGAGAAGGTTATGCCATTCACAAGCAGGACATCTTCGTGAGGAAGCGTTTTGTCAACGAGGATACCGGGAAGCAGGAGTTCCTTTCTGAATCGTATTTCCGGTATTTCAAGGGAAGGGCGTACACGGACAGCATGTGTTACCTGACCATCACGCAGGAAGCCAGGAAAAGCCGCCTTTTCTCGTTCGACAACAAGAAATGGCGTGATTTCCTTGTCAAGATCCGCAAGGTACAGGACCAGTTGCGGGACAGCGGCGTGCAGGCGCGTTTCCTGAACAAATCCGAGGCAAGCGATTACGTGGACCGGTATTTCGCCATGAACTTCAAGGACCGTATTATCTCGATGACGAACTTCAAGTCGGACGACGAGAGCGTCTCGATGGGTGACAAGCGCTGCAAGGTGTACAGTCTCGTGGACGTGGACTGCATCTCGCTGCCTTCGATGATCAGACCCTATACCAATATAGAAGTGAACAACACGGAAATGCCCGTGGATCTTGTCTCGGCCATTGACAGCATTCCGAATGCCGATACAGTGGTCTATAACCAGGTCATCTTCCTTCCCAACCAGAAGCGTGAACTTTCGCTGCTGGACAAGAAGAAGAACCGGCACGCGAGCATTCCCAACCCGAGCAACCAGGCAGCGGTCGAAGACATAAAACGTGTACAGGAGGTGATTGCCCGCGAGAGCAAGCAGCTCGTGTACAGCCATTTCAACCTTATAGTGGCCGTGTCCGGCGATACGGACCTGCAGAAGTGTACGAATCATCTGGAGAATGCTTTCGGTAGAATGGGAATCCATATTTCCAAACGAGCCTACAACCAGCTGGAGCTGTTCGTCGGCTCGTTCCCGGGCAACTGCTACAGCCTGAATGAAGAGTATGACCGGTTCCTGACCCTATCGGACGCGGCGATGTGCCTGATGTACAAGGAACGTGTGCAGCACAGCGAAGACACCCCGGTGAAAGTCTATTACACTGACCGCCAGGGAGTGCCTGTCGCCATCGACATCACCGGCAAGGAAGGCAGACAGAAGCTGACGGACAACTCGAACTTTTTTGCCCTCGGGCCGAGCGGTTCCGGGAAATCCTTCCACATGAACTCTGTCGTGCGCCAGCTGCACGAACAGGGTACAGACATCGTAATGGTCGATACCGGAAACTCCTACGAGGGATTGTGCGAGTATCTGGGAGGCAAGTACATCAGCTACACGGAGGAACGCCCCATCACGATGAACCCGTTTCGTATCCACAAGGAAGAGATGAACGTGGAAAAGACCGGCTTCCTAAAGAATCTTGTCCTGCTGATCTGGAAGGGCACGCAGGGAACAGTCACGAAGACGGAAGACCGTCTGGTGGAAAATGTAATCACCGATTATTACGATGCGTATTTCAACGGCTTCGACGGCTTCACGCCCATGCAGCGGGAAGACCTGAGAAAAAGCCTCGCCATAGACGAACGCAACCGTGACGGGAACCGTGAGGAAAGCGAGCAGGAACGGAACAGCCGTATCGAGTGCATGATAGACGAAATGGAACGCAGGCGCAAGGAGTTGAAGGTGGAAGAACTCTCGTTCAATTCATTTTACGAATACTCCGTCCAGCGTATTCCGGACATCTGTCACGAGAACCACATTTCGGGCATAGACCTCTCGACTTACCGCTACATGATGAAGGACTTCTACAGGGGCGGCAACCATGAAAAGACCCTGAACGAGAACATGGACAGTTCGCTGTTCGACGAGACCTTCGTGGTGTTCGAGATTGACAGTATAAAGGATGATCCGCTGCTGTTCCCGCTTGTCACGCTGATAATCATGGACGTGTTCCTGCAGAAGATGCGAATCAAGAAGAACCGCAAGGTGCTTGTCATCGAGGAAGCCTGGAAAGCCATTGCCAGTCCGCTGATGGCCGAGTACATCAAGTTCATGTACAAGACGGCCCGTAAGTTCTGGGCCAGCGTGGGCGTTGTGACACAGGAGATACAGGACATCATCGGCAGTGAAATCGTTAAAGAGGCCATCATCAACAACAGCGACGTGGTGATGCTGCTTGACCAAAGCAAGTTCAAGGAGCGTTTCGACACCATCAAGGCCATTCTCGGGCTCACCGATGTTGACTGCAAGAAGATATTCACGATCAACCGTCTGGACAACAAGGACGGCCGTTCGTTCTTCCGGGAGGTATTCATACGAAGGGGAACGACAAGCGGCGTGTATGGCGTGGAAGAGCCGCATGAATGCTACATGACCTACACGACCGAACGTGCTGAGAAGGAAGCCCTGAAACTCTACAAGAGGGAGCTCCGGTGCAGCCATCAGGAAGCCATCGAAGCCTATTGCCGGGACTGGGATGCCAGCGGCATCAGCAAGTCCCTGACATTCGCCCAGAAGGTCAACGAGGCCGGACGGGTACTGAACCTGAAAGCAAAACAATAAAATCAGATACAATGGGAAAATTTGATATAGACCGACCTATAGCGGAACTGTTCAGTGTTGAGCCTTACGCTCTCCGCATCCGCAACGTGTGCAACAGCCACGATATTGCCACCATCCGGGAACTGTGCCTGCACAGCAACTGGGACTTGCTTCATTTCCGCCATTTGGGGGAAAGGAGCATCGCGCACATGGAAGAAATGCTGGGCAATTTCGGATTGCGACTGGGCATGACCGAAGAGGATCTGGACGCATATATGAGATTTGAAACCGAGGATGACAAAGACGTCACTACCATCATGCGTTTCGAGGAATCGGAGGAGGTCAAGTGGGACCAGCGCCGGTATGAAGTAGCCAGAGACCTGTATGTCAGATACAGGGGTCTGTCCCCATACGAGGCTATGGAGGAAGCAGAGAAGCTGATACTGGCCCTGCAGGGAGTACCTGAGAAGAACAACCGCAGCAAGCGGAGAGGTAATATTTTCAACCGTTGAACAGAATGAACATGAAGCGACTGTCACTTGTCTTTGCAGTTCTGCTGCTTGCCTTCACGCAGCATGTCCACGCCCAGTATTACAGCGTGAACTATGACGCACGTACCGTGGCGGCAATGGCAGCCGCGTTCGGTACGGAGGTCGTGGCTGAAAGCTACTACCGTGAGCAGGTCGATGACATCCTGAAGCACTATACGGCGGCGGAGGTGGCGGCAGCCGGAATTTTCTCTTCCAAATTTCTGGAACACAAAGCACTCTCGGACCTCGGTATCTGGTGTAGCAGCACGGAAAACTACTATTACCGCCGTATCTACCACATGGTGGCCGACAAGATCATACCGAAAATCTGGGTGGTGGCAAAGCAGATGCTTCACTCCCCGCAGACAGCGATCCACTGGGGTAGCTACCTGATGAAGGTGTGCGATGAGACGAAGAGCCTGTGTATGCAGTTCGAAAGCGTTGTGACAAACAGTACACTTTCGTTCTCGGACATCGCTTTTCTGGAGATCAACAGCGAGGTCGTGCCTCTGCTGAAACTTTCGGAACTGGGCGGTATAGACTGGCAGCGGATGCTGGACGATTTTTCCCGGATTCCTGACCGCTTTACACGGGAGAACCTGCAAAGCGACCTTGACAATCTCTACAATCTGGGTGTCGGTCTGGCAACGGCCGGTGCGGGTAATCTCGGCGATGCCCTGCTGCCTGAAAGTATGTTCCATAACCTGCTTTCGGGCAAGGTCAGCGAGATTGCCAACCTGTACGACCATTACTCCGGCCTGTTCGAGGAAGCGGAACAAGGTATCGGGAACCTGCTGCTGGACAAGATCGGCGGTCCTGACAACGTGGCCGGCCTGTTCGAGTTCGGGGATTACGACCTTGCCGGCTGGATCAGTGACTATATAGACGACGAAGCCGGGACTTATTACACGCAGCGCTGGTACATCGCCAGACGTGACCAGGGCAGCGTGTCATTGTGTGACTATTACCCGCCCACGGACGACAACAGCATCCTGAACGGCGGTGAGTGGACCCGTTTCGAAACGAGCGACCCCGGTTTTTATCCCAATGCCTCGCAGCGGGAACAGGCTCTCTCCAACTCGGAACGATATGCCGGATGGTCGAGAAACCGTGTACAGCAGCTCAACAACCAGAATGACGGCAACACTTACAGCATCAACTACTGGCAGAACGCCTACATCATCAGCCGCGGCGGCAAGCAGACAAAGAAGGCTTACGCCTACGAGATACATGTCAAGAAAAGCTGGAACCATGAGGAAATCGTGTATGAAGAGATATTCGATTCCTACACTATGGATCTGGAGACCTTCAAGGCGCAGCTCAATGCCCGTCTGTCGGAATTCAACGAAAACGAGGACGGCTATGTCTATTACATAGCTTCCGACGCGTGGAACTACTATCAGGCAACGGATGCCGCCAAACTTAAAGGATGCGAGAGCGTGACCATCAGCGTCACCTGCTCGGACGGGGCTACTCTGGGCCAAGGTTCGACCCAGTACAAATGCAGGAAATGCGGCGGTTCACCCAATGCCCATACCAAGGATTGCTCCATGCAGACCTCCGTGACGGAAAATGAACTTGACTTTTCGGAATTGGATGAGCTGATACGGGAGGCAGACAACCAGGTAGCCATGCTTCAATCACAGATCAAGGCACTGGAGGATGAGAACAAGGAGCTGCTGAAGAAAATATCCGAGGCCAGTGTGGAGGATGCTGCCGTTTACAGGCAGCAGTACAACGCCAACCTGACGCGTATCGGAGAGTTGAAGGCAGAACTGGCCGAGTGGCAGAAGAAACAGAAGGAATACGCGGATGCGAAGCAGGAAGCGGCAAACGACAATGACGTGCCGACGGACGACTACTACCGTATCCCGGCCATCATGCAGGACTGCAAGACTGCCTACAGTCTGTCGTGGCAGGACGGCGGTTCGTGGAACGGATACACGTTCGTCCGCAAGGCGACCATGCCGAATATAGACGGCGAGATAACTTTCAAGGCAACCATCAGCATAGCACGCAAGCCGAAATACTTCCTCGGCATCAAGATTCACCGTGCCATTGTACAGATCAGCTGGGAACTGACCTCGCAATACACCGACACGTATGTGGCCGACGTGCTGACATTCGACCCGGACCTTCCGGAAGAAGAAAAAGAGCGGATCGTGAATGAACGTATCGCGGAAATCGCCCGGGAGCATCCGTCATGCAAGATCACGACGGAATATGCCCGTACCACCCCGATGGAAGATACCTCTACCGGAGAGGTGTACCACCTGCTGTGGTCAAGTGACCGTCTTGAAATCGCGCGTGAAGTGGATTCCCGGATTACGCAGATATACGCCGACCTGGTATCCCTGGAAAAGATGATGCATTACAAGCGCAGCATCATCGACGTGCTGAAGGATGTCCTTCCGGATCTGAATATGGACGAAGGGCGACGCCTCACTCTCGTGGAAGAATGCCATGACCGTTGGGTGGAAAACGCCCGTAGCCTGCGAAGCGGGAGAAAGGAGGAAAGACCATGAAACGGGCCTTGCTGATAACCATAGTGCTGCTTGCACTCCTGCCTGATGTCGTCAAAGCACAATGGACATTCGACGTGGTGTCCGTTGAAGCCTATATCAATGACCATAAGAAGCAGCGTAGCTTGTTGCTGGCCCGAAGTACCCTTGAGTACAGCAACCAGCTGCTGCACGAATACAGCCGCAAGGAGGTCGGCGAATACAAGGAACTGAATATCGACCTTGACCGGTACACCCGTGCCTTTGATGTCATTGATGTGATGTACCAGTCGTTACGCACGGTATTGAACGCAAAGAACACCTACAATACGGTAAGTGACCGGATAGCGGACTACAAGTCGATGCTGGAGGCATTTCACGAGAAGGTGCTGAAACGCGGACGCATCGAACCCTCCGACGCCCTGCTCATCACCATCAACGAGAAAGCCATACGGGATATAGCCCATGACGGGGAGCAACTCTACAAGTCGGTCAGCGACCTGGCGCTGTATGCCACGGGAGCGGCGGCCTGCTCCACTTCGGATCTGCTGATGGTGCTGGAGGCCGTGAACAGGTCTCTGGACGACATCGAACGGCATCTGAACCGGGCCTATATGGAGACCTGGCGATACATACAGGTAAGAATCGGCTACTGGAAGTCGAAGATATACCGTGAACATACCAAACAGGAGATAATTGAAGGAGCCTTCGGACGTTGGCGCAACTCCGGAAGGCTGGATTACTAACGATAAAAGGGAAAAAAGATGAACAGAAAACTCATGCTCATGACGGTTGCGATCATTGCAACAGCAACGGCACAGGCGCAGTATGTGACCTATAACCACGACTCGCCGAAGCAGAACCAGATTACGGTCATGGAAACCGGTGCGGGCTCCCTCACGCCGGAACTGTACTACTGGGCATTACACAACAAATACAAGAAATCGGCAGCGGCAAAGAACAAACTGGGGTTCCGCACGACAGCCGGCATCAACCTCTATAACCAGACGGACGAAGCCGAATCCATCGATTCGGCATTGGTGAGCCGCGCGAAAATAGAGGCCCTGAACGTGGCAGACCGACAGGCTGATATCGCCTGGCTTGCCGAAGGTGACAAGATCAACGGCCAGATGGAAAGGATGAAGCGTAACATCGACCGTATCCTTCCTGCCGGGGGCACCCCGGAGGACAGGGAACGCTGGACGGAATACTACCATGTTTTCCAGTGCGCCATTGATGCTACCAGGGATGCCTATATGCCCAATGCGCAGCGGAAGAAAGAGTATCTGCGAATCTACGAAGACGTGGTGCAGCAGAATGAGATTCTTGTCAGCTATCTCGCCAAACGGCAGAATGCCACCCTGACGAGCAACCTGCTGAACGCGACCTCGGACCGTACCTTGGACAAAGGCAGCGTCATCAGGGAAGCCATGAGCCGCTGGAACGAATCGCGTCTCGCGGTGCGTGGCTCACAGTCGGGCGGCAGTTCCGGAGGTGACGGTGAAGAGAGTGTAAACAGGTGAAACTAAAAAGACAGACGGCAAATGGCAGACGGAAATATACTCACTGATTTCGGTATCAATCTTCTTGAGGAGGAGATTGACGATGTGATTTTTCAAACGAACGAGTTCCTCACGGACGCGACGTTTACGGGTTCGCAGGGGCCGTTCTGGTGGATACTGCAGATGTGCATGGCTCTGGCCGCCTTGTTCTCGCTTGTCATGGCGGCAGGTATGGCCTACAAGATGATGGTGAAGCATGAGCCGCTGGATGTGATGAAGCTGTTCAGACCGCTGGCTGTTTCCATCGTTCTCTGCTGGTGGTATCCGCCTGCAGACACGGGTATGGCCGGCAGCGGAAGCAACTGGTGTTTTCTGGACTTCCTATCCTACATCCCGAACTGCATCGGTTCGTACACGCATGACCTGTACGAGGCGGAAGCCACACAGATAGCGGACAAGTTCGAGGAAGTGCAGCAGCTCATCCACGTAAGGGACACGATGTACCACAGCCTGCAGGCACAGGCGGATGTCGCCCACACGGGAACATCAGACCCCAACCTTATCGAGGCGACCATGGAACAGACCGGTGTGGATGAAGTGACCAGCATGGAAAAGGATGCGGCGGAACTGTGGTTCACCTCCTTGACGGCCGGTGTCGTCGTGGGAATAGACAAAATCATCATGCTGATTGCCCTTGTCGTGTTCCGCATAGGCTGGTGGGCGACGATCTACTGCCAGCAGATATTGCTCGGTATGCTGACGATATTCGGCCCGTTGCAATGGGCGTTCTCTCTGCTGCCGAAATGGGAAGGTTCCTGGGCAAAATGGCTGACACGTTACCTGACGGTACATTTCTACGGGGCCATGCTCTACTTCGTGGGATTATTTTGATGTGTAACTCACTGATTATCAGTATTGTTATTTTGCAAAACACCTCCACGTAACAAAC
>PPYF01102615.1_pt1 | contig 40345 bp, 35 predicted proteins | sample 1559871 | NCBI WGS metagenome assembly PPYF01 (sample SAMN08240021, study PRJNA423297) | Human gut metagenome, whole genome shotgun sequencing project.
TTCTAACAATAAAATACTCATGTATATAACCTCCTGCTTTTAACTTTTTTTGATAAATTCTGTGTGACACTTCGGGCAGGTAATGCAAATCTTGCCTTTTCCTTTCGGCACCCGGATTTTCTGCTTACAAGACGGACACTTGTAAATATGATGTGTCTTCCTCTGCTCGAAGTACTCTTTTTCCCGCTTCAGAAATGTAGTTGCCTTTCCTTTCAGTTCTAAAAATTTTTGATTTTCCTCAGCCCTCTTCTGATAATTTCTGGAAAACATCCGGAAATAACAGAGAAGGACAAGCAGACATGCGAGTGTATTTAAAAAGTTATTTCGAAATCCCATCGCAAAAACCAACAGTACTACTGCGGTTCCAAGCATGAACTTGCTCAACGAATCTACCCCGTAGCGGCCTATCATAAACTTCCTGAACTTCTCTTTCATCTTCCTTCGCCCCTTTGCCTTGTTCTTCCTACATCTTCGCTGAAACATTCAAAAAAGTCAATCCATTTTATTGAATCTTTATAATCTACATACACTTTTAATAGCCGCCTAAAACCTAGAAAATTCTGTCCTGAAATCATCTGCTCTGATCACAAAAATTTTCTATCATATAATAAAAAACAGGAAAAACTATCTTTTAAGCGTTCTCTACTCTTCTGACAATTTTTCCTGCTTCTCTATTTTCTTCACTTTTCAACTGTTTTATAACACTTTTGATAAAAATTCCTTTAATCTCGGATGCTGTGGATTCTCAAAAAATTCCTGCGGTGTGTTGCTCTCTTTGACTTGTCCTTCATCGATGAACAGAACTCTTGTCGCCACCTCTCTTGCAAATCCCATCTCATGTGTGACAACAACCATTGTCATTCCATCGTCTGCAAGCTCTTTCATCAATCCAAGCACTTCACCTACCATCTCCGGATCCAGCGCCGATGTCGGCTCATCAAATAACATCACATCCGGATTCATTGCCAATGCCCGCGCGATTGCAATACGCTGTTTTTGTCCTCCCGACAGCTGTTTTGGATATGCTGCTGCTTTATCCGGAAGTCCAACACGTTCTAACAGTTCCTCTGCTTTCTTTGATGCCTCCTGCTTTGATAACACCCCAAGTTTGACCGGGGCAAGCATAATATTTTCCTTGATCGTCAAATGAGGGAATAAATTAAACTGTTGGAATACCATCCCCATTTTCTGTCTTAATTTATTAATGTCACAATTTTTGCTTGTAATATTGTTTCCCTCAAACCACACTTCCCCGCTTGTCGGTACTTCTAAAAGATTCAGGCAGCGGAGGAATGTAGACTTTCCAGAACCGGAAGGTCCCACTACTACTACTTTTTCACCTTTTTCAATATGTTCATCAATTCCTCTGAGCACTTCATGTCCATGAAATGATTTTTTTAAATTCTTAGTTATGATCACCTTGCGCCATTCTCCTTTCAAATAGATTTAAAAGTTTTGTCAATCCTAATACAATGACAAGATAACATACTGCTGCTACATAAAGCGGCGGAAGAATATCGTACGTTGCAGAACCGATATACTGTGCTGCTTTCGTCAGATCTGTCACAGCGATCACCCCTGCCACAGATGTCTCTTTAATCAACACGATAAATTCATTTCCAAGCGCCGGAAGAATATTTTTGATCGCCTGTGGAATGATGATTTCCTTCATGGTCTGAAGATAATTCAGTCCAAGAGAACGTCCGGCTTCCATCTGTCCTTTATCGATCGACTCGATTCCCGCACGGATGATCTCTGCTACATAAGCACCGGAATTAATTCCGAAGCAGACCGCTCCAACCAAAAGTGCATTGGTATCCCGAGACGTAAATATAAGATTATAAATGATCAACAGCTGTACCATAACCGGTGTGCCTCGAATGATCGTAATGTAAATGTTACATATCTTATTAAAAATCCAAAGCTCTTTTCTCTGTACAGCACTTACTTTTACTACTGCCACTAAAAGTCCGATCGCAATTCCGATCAGAATCGCAAAGATGGAGATTAATATTGTAATCTTTAATCCATCCAAATATGCCAGATATCTCTGGTCTTTGATTACCGCTTTATAAAAAGCATCCGAGAAATTTTGAAAAAATCCCGTCATCATAATTCCTTTCATTTGTTTTCTCCTTTTCATTGACCCTCAAAGGGGCTGCCGCAAAATCCAGTCTCCCCTTCCTGTCCCTATTCAACTTGAACACGCTGGGAAATCCGCTTTTTGCAGCAGCCTCTTTTTTAGTTTTCTCTGTCTTACTGTCGTTGCCTTCTGAACTGCTTATTCACTCTGTACGTGATTTGCTGTGAATTCTTCAATTTTTCCTTCTTCCACCAGCTTATCGATCACTTTGTTGATCTCATCTAACAGTTCTTTGTTTCCTTTTTTTACGGCAATTGCATACTTATCTTCAAATAAAGTTCCATCTAATGTTGTCAGTGTATCATTTGCCGCTACCAACTCTTCCGCCGGATATTGATCCATTACGATACAGTCAATCTTGCCATTCTTTAAGTCTTCTGCCGCCTGCGCAAATTTTGTGTAACGCTTCACTTCTTTTGGATTACAGTTATCTTTGTTGGATACCCAGATATCTGCAATATTTCCCTGTTGTACTGCGACAACTTTTCCATCTAAGTCAGAACCTGCCAGTTCTTCTCCTGCCGGAGTCACCGCCGGATTTTCTTTATTTACTACAATGACCTCTGTAGAATTTACATATTCATTAGAGAAATCCATCGCTTCCTCACGTTCCGGACTGATAGATACTCCTGCTGCCACAAAATCTACTTTTCCACTCTGCACCGCTGCAAGTGCTCCGTCAAAATCCATATTCTTAATCTCCAGCTCTTTGCCCATCTCATCGGCGATCGCTTTTGCGATGTCCATATCGATTCCGACTACTTCGTTGCCTTTCATATATTCATATGGTGCAAATCCTGCTTCTGTTCCTACGATCAGTTTCTCTGATTTTGCCCCTTCTTCCTTTCCACCACATGCTGCCATGGAAATCATCATTGTCCCTGCTAATAAAATTCCTGCTACTTTCTTTATCTTCATAACGCTTCCTCCACTTGTTTTTTGTATGTTTATTCGTCTATATTGCATATTATACTATGTTTTTTATAAAAATCAAGTGGTTTTTGCAAATTTATGCATATTTTATGCAAATACTGTAAAATACAGTAGAACAAGAGCTCCAAGAATGATCCGATAATAGCCAAATACTTTGAAATCGTTCTTCTTAATATAGCCCATCAAAAACTTAATCGCGATGACAGATACCACAAATGCGACCAGACAGCCAACCAACAGCATCGCCGCTTCCATCGCAGTAAAGGAAAGACCAAATTTTAAAATCTTTACAAAACTTGCCCCAAACATTACCGGGATCGCAAGGAAAAATGTAAATTCTGCTGCTACATATCGAGATGTACCGAGCAAAAGTGCACCAACGATCGTTGCTCCCGACCGAGATGTACCGGGAATCAGCGAAAGTACCTGCCATCCACCGATAAGCAATGCTGTCTGATACGATAACTGCGACAGTTTTGTCACCTTCGGTGTCTTTCCTTTGTTCCAATTTTCTACGACAATGAATAAGATTCCGTACAGAATCAACATCGCAGATATAATTTCAGGTTTATGCAGATGTGCTTCCATCCAGTCATCAAACAGAATTCCTATCACCCCCGCCGGGATACATGCCACAATGACCTTCATCCAAAGCTGAATCGTCCACGCTTTCTGTTTCTGTGTTTTCTTCGGCGAAAATGGATTGAGCTTATGAAAATACAGTACAACAACTGCCATAATCGCACCAAGCTGGATCACGACATTAAACATCTCTTTGAATGCCGCACTCGCCTGAAGTTTAATGAATTCGTCTACGAGAATCAAATGCCCGGTACTACTGATCGGGAGCCACTCTGTGATTCCCTCCACAATACCAAGCAGGATTACTTTTAACATTTCTAACATTCTTTTTCCTCCTAATCTTTCTGAAGAATCTTCTCAATTATTTTTGCCACACCATCTTCCTCATTGGAATCTGTGACAAGATCTGCTGCTTCCTTGACCACTTCCTGTGCATTTCCCATGGCCACTCCGCATCCCGCCTCCTGTATCATCGAAATATCATTCCAACCATCACCAAATACTATCATTTCTTCGCGGCGGATTCCGAGCAGCTCTGCCAGCTTTAACATCCCCTTTCCTTTGTCTACTCCCTCTGCATTTACTTCTATATTATTAGATAATGCTCTTGTAACTGTAACCTGTCCCATCTGTTCCAGTTCCCGGAGCGCACACATCTTCTCGTTTTGGTCTGCGAAAATTGCATGCACCTTATCTACTCCTCCCGGCAATTGTCGTGCTGTCTCTCTGATATTCTTAACCACTTTCCTGGTCGAACGAACATATTCTGCCATCGCAGGTGATTCCATCATCTGATCTACTCTTTTCAGATCATGCTCACTGATATAGCCGACACCTTGGAAGTAAATCTCTTGTAATGTATCATATTTATCATAGATATCCAATATCTTTTCTGTAATTTCTTTTGGGACCGGCTTCTCGTACACTATAGTCCCATCCTTTGCATCTACGATCCTTGCTCCATTTGAAGTCAGTGCATACTGTATTCCTTTCACTTCCATAATTTCCTTTGGAATTCCCGAAAACGGTCTGCCGGTCGCAGGAAGTACGATCATCCCTTGTGCAATCGCCTCCTCCAACGCCCTCTTGGTACGTGCTGTCAGTTTCTTTTCTCCCGTCAGGATTGTTCCATCCAGATCAAACCCTAATAATTTATATTCCATTTTCATGATGTCTATCCCTTCCTTTTCTCGCTCTATTTCTTTGCTCCTTTTCTCACCATTCAAGTTTTGTCTATTTTATCAAACATTGAAAAAGAAATCAATTTATACTATAATGTAGGGCATTAAGCATACCGAATGCAACTTTTAAGAAAGGACTCCGAAACACATGTATGGTTATCACAAAAAACGATATCACCGCCTTTGTATCTGCCTTCTGTCTGTGATATTTTCTATTTCCTGCCCTGTCTATGCAGCGGACACTCCTCCTTCCTCAGACACACTGTCAGCACACAATACATTGCTGCTTGATACTGCACAATCACTAAGCACAATGACTGACCGCACAGAAGAAATGAAAAATTTGCTTATAGATGCACAAATCCAAGAAGCCAGACAATATCAAATGATGCGGCTGCGAATTCAGTGGCTCTATGAAACAGGCTATTCTTCCTTCTTGGAGCAGCTGCTTGGCGCCTCTGATTTTCCAGATTTTCTAAATCGCTCTGAACAGATCCGCTCGCTCATCACCTATGACAGGAATCAGCTCACAGAGCTTTCTAACCTTCGCAGTTCTATCGAGACAGATGCCGCGCTCCTCACAAAACAGTGTGACTTACTGCGCGCTTCCAGAGATGCACTGTCCATGGAATACGAAAAGCTTCTTATTCTTTTGAATCAGCAAAATACTGCTTCCGGTGTATCCGTTTTCCCTGAAGTATTCAGCCGAATTCCCGAACTGATTGCCCGTGCTGATGAACAAATCGAAGAAGGACAACTTGCCGCCGATCAGGGAATCCATGCTCCTTCTTCGGAAATCCGCGACCCAGATCCATCTCTGAACGATGATATTTCCGATAACACTTCTAACGTGGCAGACAGTGAAAGTACCGTGGATGAGAATGAGGAAGATGACGAAATCGCCCCTCCACCTTTTGCTCCTCCCCCGTCTTTCTCGGTATCTGCCTCTGAAAGTCTGCTTCTCTCTGCGTTAATACAGTGTGAAGCAGGTACGGAAGACTATACTGCCATGACTGCACTTGCATCCTGCATTCTCAACCGGGTAAGCAGTCCACTATTTCCGAATTCAATTTCAGGTGTCATCGAATCAGAACCACTGTTTTCCTCTGTATCTGACGGAAGAATCGAGGCACTCCTCTACGGGGATATTGACTCTGTATGCCAAAATGCAGTTTTTGATGCGATATCCGGTACGAACCCAATTGGCAGCTGTCTGTACTTTTCACCTGCTTCCTCCTCTGCTTCCGGAGCGACGTTTGGAAGCTTTACATTTTATTAATTTGCATATTTTATGATTTTATTGTATAATAGACAAACAGGTTATGTACTAATGTGAAAGGAAAATATGGCATGAATACAAAAGTAAAGCGCATGATGCGTACATTGCTCAGCTGCACACTTGCAGTTTCAATGTATCTTCCATGCACCAATGTGTATGCTACTGACACGGTCGACAACCTCGAGAAGAAGACAAATGAGCTCTCCAGTGAGCTCTCTAAAGTAAATGAAGAATTGTCTACTCTCAGCAGTGAACTAGATTCTACCATTTCTAAAGTAGAGTCTACCACTAACGCAATCGAACTTACCAAAGTCAGTCTCGCAGATGCACAGGCAAAAGAAGTTCAGCAGTACAGCGATATGAAGCTTCGTATCAAATATATTTACGAAGCCGGAGATCTTTCTTTTTTAGAATTGCTCTTTTCTGCTGAAGATATGACCGATTTGTTGAACAAAGCCGATTTCATTCAAAACATCAGTTCTTATGATCGCAAGATGTTGGACGAACTGCATAACACCAAAGTAGAAATCCAAAAGCAACAGACACTCCTGGAAGATGAGAAAGACGCACTGGTCACTCTCCAGACACAGATGGACCAGAAGTGCAACGATCTCCAGGCAAAAGCAGCTTCAACAAGCACTGAGCTTAATAATTATTCTGATCAGTTGGCACGTGCAAAAGCCGCTGCCGAAGCAGCCGCAAGAGCAGCCGAAGAACAGCAACGTCTCGAGCAAGAACTTGCACAGCAGCAGCAACAGCAGCCTGCTCCTAGCCCAAGTGTTCCTGATCAGCCAGTGACTCCTCCTGTGAGTCCAGAACCAAGTCCGCAACTGCCGGATTCCGGAAATACTACTCCGCCATCAGGTACAAGCCTCGGAGTATTTAAAATTACACACTATTGTGCCTGCTCCATCTGCTGTGGAGAATACAGCAATGGAATTACTGCCAGCGGCACCACTGCACAGGCAGGAAGAACTATCGCGGTTGACCCTTCTTTGATTCCACTTGGAAGTTCCGTAGTGATCAACGGACATACCTATGTCGCAGAAGATACGGGGGGCGCTATCAAAGGAAACCGCATTGATGTTTTTGTCAGCAGTCACAGTGAAGCTCTCGCAAATGGTGTTTATTACGCAGAGGTCATTTTACAATAACAACTATTGAAAACTGAATATCGAAAAACTGAATATTGCGAAACTTAATAATAAATAGCACGAAAAAGTACATAAAGTGGGAGAACTGTCATCTTTCAGTTCTCAAAAAAGGATTCCGGATCGGGGCTTACCGCCTCTTTCCGGAATCCTTTTTCTATGCATATTATTGATAATCGAATACATCGATCCATTTCATCAGGAACTCTTTCTCCATCTCATTTTCCTTAGAAAGTTGTGCCGCTGCTACAATCGGAAGCCACTGTTGCACATACTGCTTTGCAGTATCACTCTTCTTGCAGAATAACTTCAAATAAAGGTCTGCCTTTTTCTGGTCTTTCAGCGCAAATAGGAGATAAGTCATCGCTGCGTCTGCACTTGCATTTCCCTGCGTAGCATGCGCCCAGTCAATCACTGTCATCTTTCCAGTTTTACCGACGATCACATTACTTGGATTGAAGTCTCCATGGCATACTTTGTCATGCTTTGGCATACTCTCAAGTCTTGTAAGCAATTCATATCTTGCTGTCGCATCCAGATCCTTCAGTTCGTTGATCTGCCGTGCAAGCTTATCTTTCAACTTATTCAAAAGAGGATTTCTCTTGCTCTGTACCTGGAGCTGGAGATCTACAAAGTCTTCCATATACTTCTCAAGATTTGCCGGATCGACATTCATCATCTCTTCCAATGTCTTTCCCTCTTTGCATTCGATCACAAGTGACCATCTTCCGTCAATCTGTGTCACCTGTTTTACCTTTGGAATATCAAGACCAGTCGCCTCTACCCTTGCGGTATTCAACGCTTCATTAAATACATCTGCCTTTGGATGTTCTTTCCCAAAAATCTTTACAATTCCCTCTTCTGTTTTATACACTTCTTTGTGTGCACGTTTTACGATTAAGTTGCTCTGCTCTAACTTCATGTGGGTTCCCTCCTAATAATACAATTCTACTGTCATTGTTCGCAGACTGTATCCGAACTGCAACAAAATAATCTGTAAACAACTTCAATATTTTTTATTGTTCTGATTTGATATTGCTATTATATACCTTTTCAAACGATTTGAAAAGGGTTTTTGTATAATTTTTAACATTTTTTTATGTGCTATTTTTATTGTTATTTTATTATCAATCTAAACTTATGCACTTATCTATTTATTACTAGAAGTTTCTCCTACTCTCCCCTTTGGCAAAAGCTCCAAAATCCTCTCTGCAACTTCATCCGGGGTTGCATTTTCCTGCGGTGATGTACAGATATACTTCGGATAACTACTGTCTTTTAACCCTTCGATCAAGATGATATCGGCCTCCGGGAAAAAAGGAAGCAGCATTTCTGCAGTAATTTCCGGAACCCGTTTTGTGACAAGAAACTGACTTTTGGAAAACACCGCTGTTCCGTAGGCACCAGCTTTCTGATGCTGATAGCTATCGGTTCCCGGCACATCACTCTCAAATTCATGCCCGTCATGCTTGATGACTGCCACCTGATATCCCTTTTCAGTTAGAATCGGAATTATTCCTGTAATCAGTGTTGTCTTTCCTGTATTTTTATAGCCACTCACGGCAAAAATTACCGGCTGGATAACATTCTTACCCATACTTTCTCCCCTTTCTTTCGTCCCTCTCCAATCCCAGGCGGAATTTCCAACAGACAATTGCAACCATTGAGTGAACTTAAGATTCCTGAGGCATTTTGCCTTTTCCACACTACCGTTCCATTCTCCCATCTCGCCCGTACAAACCGCGGCACTTTCCCGGTCTTTTCAAAGGTTTCTGCCAAGGTTCCTTCCCTGTACTCTACCCGGTATCTCTGGCTTCCCGTCATCTTTTCTAACACCGGAAGCACAAATAATTCCATATTAACAAAAGTACCATATGGATTTCCCGAAAAACTAAGCATCGGGATTTTCTGATAGCTTCCGCCCATCATCGGGGATCCTGGCTTCATCCTCACTCCGTGGAAACAGATCTCTGCACCAAGAAGTCCATATGTTTCCTCCACAATATCCTTCTGCCCAACCGATACACCGCCAATTGTCAGAATCAAGTCTGCATCCAGCCTACATGCCTTCTCTATGGAATCTTTAAGACACCGAGCATCATCTTGCACGGTATCCATCCACACTACTGATACTCCAAGCTCTGTAAGCCTGCTACACACAAGATACAGATTCGCATTATAAATTTTGCCGAACGACAATTCGCTTCCCGGCTCTGTCAGCTCACTCCCGGTTGCTATCACCGCCGCACGCACATTGCGCACCACTTTTGCATGAGAATACCCCATCGAGGCAAGTAGTCCACACTCTGCGGCCCCTACGGTTTCCCCACGCGTTAACAGACAGGTGCCCGCCGAATAATCTTCCCCCGCATAACAATAATTTTCATAGGCATGCTGTTCTTGAAAAACAGAGATCGTGTCCCCCACTCTCTCCACATCCTCCTGACGAATCACAGTGTCTGCCCCCTGTGGAATCGGCGCACCTGTCATCAGGCGTACCGCCTCTTTTTCTTCTACTTTCTTCCCCGAAGCTTCCCCTGCATAAATCGTATCGATCACATGCAGAGAGACTCCGTGTGTATCATCCGCTCCGATGCTGTCCTGACTTCGGATTGCATAACCGTCCAGAGGGGATCTCGGAAATGGAGGTTGGGCATGTCTGCTATATACATCTTCCCATAGCGTGCGCCCGGAAAGTTCCAAAAGTGGAAGTTCCTCCCACGCATCCAGCGGGCGTACTTCCTCCAAAATTTTTTCTACAGCCTCTTTCAGAGAAATCCTCACCAGCTCTTTTCTTTCTATTTTACTTAAATATGCCCGATACTCTTCTTCTGTATTGATATTGCCACCCCCATCTCTTTCGTCTTCCAACCAGACAATCTTCTCCTCTATCTCGTTCAAAAGATTTTGCAGTTTATAATCTTTTCGTTCCAGCTGCCGTCGGATCCATGGAAGCATCTCCTTCGTATAGATGCCTGGAAATGGACATCTCTTCCCATCTCTTATAAGAAAAACCGGCTTTCTCTCACGAACCCATTCGCCTCTCATAGTATCTACTAATTCCTGATCCACTTCCGGCATATCGCATGGTACAAAAAGAACTGCCTGCTCCTCACAGGCCGTAAGAACACTGTAAATCCCACCAAGAGGTCCTTTTTCTTTTTCCAAATCTTCCACAAGCGGAAATCCCTCAAAGCCACACTCGCCAACATCCGCTTGTGTTTGTTCGTATTTCTTCCGGTCTTCCACAGAAATATAAATAGCAGAACATCCACTTAATTTTGCAGCAATCTTCTTCCAAAATACGGTTTCTTCCACCGGCAAAAATGCTTTTTTTCTGCCATTCATACGGCTGTTTTTTCCACCTGCCAAGATACATGCTGCGATATCAGCCTTCCTATCTCTGTCTCTTCCCTTATCCATCGATCTTCTCCCATGTGATCGCACCCGGATAACAAGTCCGGACACATGCAGGTTCTCGTCCCTCTTTGATCCGTTCCACACAGCCGTCACATTTTTCCATCTTTCCTGCTTCATTAAAGTGAATCACCTGAAGCGGACAGACTGCCTCACAACTTCTGCAGCCATTGCAAAGGTCCTGATCTACGAGAATAAAACCTGTCGTTTTTTCCCGGTAAATTGCGTGTTGCGGGCAGACATGCTCACATTTTCCACAGTGAATGCACCCTGGACACACTGTTTTTTCAAATGTCCCTGATAAATCTGTCACCTTCTGAAATGCCCGGAAACTCGGCACAATTTCCCCTACAGAGTGATGTGCATCCAGACAGGCTATATGGCATGCATAGCAGCCGATACATTTTTCTTTATCAAATTTCAGTCGATATGGCATCTTCCTCTTCCTTTCTTCTTACATTACAAAAATAACTCTTATATCCCGGAAATCCGGAAATCGGATCGAGATAGGTAAGCGGAATCAGCTCATTCGCTTCTCCCTTCTTGTTTCCATGGTAAATATGTACCATCCCCGGCAGATTGTTTCTGACGGCTGCCGCAATTCCTTCCATGCTTCCTCCTGGCGAAGTCACTACTACTCGGTCGCCCTCCTGAATCTGAAGTGATTCCATATCGGATGGATGCATTTCCACCAAAGTCGCCGGTTCCAGCGCCGCAAGCCATGGAAGACGGTTCACACGTGCATGAAAATACTGAGGTTTTCTGGAACCTGTATTCAGGATCCACGGATAAACTGTTCTGTCCACCTCACTTACTTCTCTGAAATCCCGGTAAACCGGAAGACCGTCATACCCATAAGCATCCTTATATTTTTCTAACACTGTAGAGACAAATTCTGCTTTCCCTGTCGGTGTAGCAAATCCCTCTCTCTCATAACTTTTCTCTGTCCCGAATACCAAATGTTTTGCCTGTACTCCTCCTTGATGTCCGCGCAATTCCTCCACAGAAAGTCCGGTCGGTTTGAGAATATAATTCATATATTCCTCATAGGTTCCAGAAAGCACCGGTTCAGAAAGTCCCATTCTGCGTGCCAATTCTTGAATGATCTCAATGTCATTTTTTGCCTCCCCGCACGGACAGACTGCCGCTTCTGAAAGACCGACCATACCTCCTCGCATTGTCCTTATTTCTTCCCGTTCAAAAAAGGTTGCCGCAGGCAGCACAATATCTGCCATATCGCTAGAGTCAGAAAGAAACAGATCTACATTGACATAAAACTCTAATTTTTTCAGTGCCTCCTGAAGATACGACGGCTTCGGCCACATTCTGTGGTTCATTCCAAATGCCACAAGTGCTTTCAGCGGATACGGTTCTTCTTTCAAAATATATTCTGCCAATCTTGTGCACTGAGCCTCCTCACACGGAAGCGCAAACCATGCCGGAAAGTCTTTCTGACCAATTGCTTCCTCGCCATCGTATCTCTTCACTTTCCCAAATTCATTGACCGGAGCAGACACCGGTGGCCTTGCCAGATGTCCGCCTTTTCTGTCGTAATTTCCACTAAGTCCTACAAGTGTATGAACTGCCCGATAATTCTGTACTCCATTGATATGATGTACGACCGTCGCCGCGGAGAACATGATTCCCGCCGGACCATTTGTCGCATACAGCCTTGCAGCCTCCAAAATTTTCTCTGCCGGAACTCCGGTGATCTTCTCTGTATACTCCGGAGTAAACTGCTTTACATATGCCCGGTATTCTTCAAACCCGTGAACGTATTTTTCCACAAACTCATGGTCATACAGATCCTCTTCTATCATCACCTGTGCCATTCCAAGCGCAAGTGCTCCGTCTGTTCCCGGAAGCAGGCGTAAATGGATATCTGCCTCTCTTGCCGTGACCGTGTTTCTTGGATCTACCACAATAATCTTGACCCCTCGTGCCTTCATTCCCCGATAGCTTTTGCTCATCGGTGTATTAGAGTGATATAAGTTGGAGGCCCACAGCATAACTGTATTGGCATTTGCTAGATCCGGAAAGCAAATATCATTTCCATAGATGGACTTCCACGCCATATTAGATGCCTGAAAGCAAGTGCTTGACTCGGTACAATAATTCGGTGATCCATACGCATTTGCAAGACGGAGCAATGCTGGACGATACCATTTCGGATATCCTGCATAAAAAATCGTCGACCGTGCACCGTACTGTTCCCGGACTGACAGTAATTTCTCTGCGATTGTCTGATATGCTTCTTCCCAGCTGATCCTAACAAACTTTCCATGTCCTTTTTCCCCAACTTGTTTCATCGGATAAAGCAATCTTTCCTGATTATATATGTACTGTCTTGCAGCTGCCCCCTTCGCACAAAGTCCTCCGCTCTGTCCAGGCAGATCTTTGCTTCCTTCTACCGAAATAATCTTTCCATCTTCTACATAGACATCCATTGGGCAGCCGGACGCACAGATACCACAGACTGCTTTTTTTACCTGTTTCTTTCCATGTTCTTTCTGACTCAATATCGTTCCTCCCTCTTTCGTTACTATCCTCTTTCGTTACTATTATTTTATCCCACTCAGCGCCAGTCCACGGATAAATTGTTTTTGGAACAGGATAAAAATCACAATCATCGGAAGCATGATCATCGTTGCCGCCGCCATTGTTGTTGTCAGATCCTGCGTATGTTCTGTACTAAATACGACAAGCGCTAAAGGCAGTGTCATCTTCTCCTTATCATTTAACATCAGAAGCGGATTCAGATAATCATTCCATGACATCATTGCCGTGAAAATTCCAAGTGATCCTATTGCTGGACGAATATTGGGAAGAATAATTTTCCAATAAATCCCAAAAGCAGATGCGCCATCAATTTTTGCTGCCTCACAAATACTATCCGGTATATCTTCAATAAATTGCTTTGCCATGTAAATTCCAAATGCACTGACCATTCCCGGAATAATCAAGGCCCACTGTGTATTAAACAATCCCATTTCCTGAATCATCAAAAACCTTGGAATCATCGTTACTTGCCCCGGCACCATCATAGTTGCCAGCAAAAGCAAAAAAAGCATCTTCTTCATTTTAAATTCATATTTTGCAAAAACGTAACCAATCAATGTACTTGTAAAAATAACTGCTGCCGTCACAATTGTCGTAATTAAGATGCTGTTGAAAAACCATCTTCCAAGCGGTGCTTCTGTAAATGCTTTGATATACCCTTCTAATGTCCATGTTTCCGGCAGCATCGTTGTCTTATTGATTCTAATATCCGCATTTGTACGGAATGAAGTCAAAAACATCCATATCATCGGGAACATCATCGCTGCGCAAAATACTGTCAAAAATAATATAATCACATAGTGATACCATCTATATCCATATTTTTTCATTATTCATAACTCCAATCTAAACGCATCATTCGGTTCTGAATCAATGCAACTGCAAATACTATGACAAACAGTGCCATTGCAATTGCAGACGCATATCCCATATCATAATTTGTAAAACTCTGTCGATAAATGTAGTTTGTCAATACCATTGCAGAGTAGTCTACCCCACCTTTCGGTGCAATCACACGAAATTGCGCAAACATCTGAAAATAGTTTGCCATTGTCATCACTGCAACAAATGCAAACGTTCTTCCCATCAGCGGAACGCGAATCTTCAAAAATCTGCAGATTGGTCCTGCACCATCAATTGCTGCCGCCTCATCGAATTCTTTTGGCACACCTTCCAATCCTGCTGAAAACAGCACTACATTATAGCCAATATCTGCCCAAAGTGTATATGCGATAATAATTGCAAGCAATGCTCCTGTTGTCATCGTCCAGTTCTTTGGTGCCATCCCGAAAACTCCCATCAAACGATTTAGAAGTCCTCCATCTGTCTCAATGATCCCCGACTTCCATACAAGCGCTGTTCCTACCATTGGCGCAATACATGGAATGAATAAAATCGTCCGAAAAATCGTTTTCCACTTTTTTGATGGAAGCACCGAAATCAATTGCGCTAGAAACAATGTAATCACGATATTAAGAAATACTGCTATAATCCCAAACACTAACGTATTCACTACTGCCTTTTTAAAAATCGGATCTTGAAACATTTTCATATAATTATCTAGACCAAGAAATGGATTACTATCACGCGCCGGATTATAATCAAAAAAAGAGATGCCCAACCCATAAAACAGCGGAAATACTACAAATAGAAACAACAGAGCAAAACTCGGAACTAGAACCATAGAAACAAATTTTTTATCTTTCATTTTCTTCCTTCTTTCTCATTTTTTATAGAAATAACCGGGAATTCACTAACTGTGAACTCCCGGTACTCTGCCACTTATTTTGTTTCATAACCAAGCTGACATTCTGCCGTGATCTTTTCAGACACCTCTTTCAATGCTTTTTCTATATCTGGATTTTCCTCCTGGCAAAGAGAGATGAACATCTCATTAAAAATTTCTCGCATCGCGGATGTATTATATGGTCCCATCCACTGTCCTTTCTCCATAATATCAAGAAGAAATGTAATATTTGGCATTGCTTCTCTATATTCTTCATTATCTAACAATGATTTCCTCGGTGGAAGCTGATTACATGCAATATTATGTTTCACAAGATTTTCTGGCTGACTGAAAAACTCAATAAACTCCCATGCTGCATCTTTATGTTGGCTGTTTTCCGGAACCATAATTCCCCATCCTGTCTCTGATGCAAACGCAACCTCATCTCCATAAAGAGGGACCGGAATATATTCAAAATCTTCTCCATAAGTCAAGTCATAAGAACCTGTTCCTTCTCCAATTCCCCAAGAGCCAACTGAAGCCATAAATCCTTTATCCTGATAGGTTCTATTAAACGCATATTCTCCTGAAGTGAGTGATTCTAAGCTTGTCTCACCATCTTTTACCATGCTGACAATTTCTTCCATTGCCTTAACCCCTTCCGGTGTCGCAAAATTGATTGAGTGGTCTTCTTCTAGATACTGACCGCCCTGCTGTAAAATCATGGATAAATAATTACAAATCAAAGCATCTGCATCGATCATATCAAATCCTGTCATCTCCATGACTTCCCCATTCTTCTTTGCCACTTTCTTAGATGTTTCTCTCAATTCTTCCCAAGTCTGTGGATAAGAAAGTCCCGCTTCTTCAAACAGTTTTTTATTTACAATCATTCCTCCATACTCTAAATTAAATTCCATTGGAACTCCATAATATTTTCCTTCTTTTTGAAAAACACCAAGTGTTGGATCCAAATAATCACTTTCTAATTCTTTTACAATATCTTCAGGAACTTCTGCAAGCGCATCGGTCTCGATAAAGTTTGGCGCGGTTCCTCCCCACACTGCAATGATATCAACTTCTCCCTTGCCAGATGTAAGGGCAGTCTGAATCTTTTGATTATATACATCAAAAGGATAATTAGAAAGCTTCACATCATATTCTGGATGTTCCTTCTCAAATCTCTTGATTGTCTCTTCATAAGCCTCTATCCACGGTTTATTTTCATGACACCAAAAATTAATAACTGTTTTTCCATCTTTTTCTTTTTTTGTCTCCTTTTCATCACTTCCGCAACCGGTAAGACTAGATACCGATAAGCCAAGCGCCAAAAGGATTGCAAGTGTTCTCTTCATAGCATTTTTCTCCTTATACTACTTCTTCTCAAAATATTTTCTCCGCGTTTTTATCATAGCATAGGCGAAATGTTTGTTCTAATTGATATTTTTAATGCAACTCACTATTTATAGATTATTTCTATGTCGCTACTTAATATCCTTTCAATTTCTTCAATATTGATAATGCCTTTTATATAGTTACATACTTCATCTATCTGTTTTAGGTATTGACAAAGCAAACTAAATTAATTAAAATAGCAACATGAACGCTGTTCATTTTGAAAATGAGGCTTCATCAGTCAGGTTGAAAACACTATTATTCACAAAAACATTAGGAGGTTATTTTATGCAGGCAATAGTTGAAACAGTATTTGACGCATGTTATCTTATAGGGGTCGTTACATTGGGAATTCTTATGATTGCTAAAAGTCATGGGAATAAGCAGTACCGCCTCTTTGGAATTATGGCAGTTGTATTAGGATTCGGAGATGCATTTCACCTGGTTCCGAGAGCAGTTGCATTATGTACAACAGGATTAGACAATTTCACAGTTGCATTGGGAACAGGTAAATTTATTACATCTATCACAATGACCGTATTTTATATCATTCTATATTATATTTGGCGAATCAGATACCATGTAAAAGGGAAAAATATCTATACTATATTCGTATATGGTATGGCAATAGCTAGAATTGTCCTGTGTCTGTTTCCACAGAATGCCTGGACAAGTTCAGCATCTCCATTATCGTGGGGAATTTATAGAAATATTCCTTTCACAATTATGGGGCTTATTATTATTTATCTGTTTTATAAAAGTTCTAGAGAGCAAAACGATAAATTATTCAAAAATATGTGGCTGACAATCGTCATTAGCTTTGGTTTTTATTTGCCTGTTGTATTATTTGCCGATCTTGTTCCTATCATCGGAATGTTAATGATCCCAAAAACATTGGCATATGTTTGGACTGTTTGGATTGGATATCACGCCATGAAAGCTGAACAGCAATAATCACAAAAAAGACAGAAGACACTGACTTTCGTCAGTCCTCCTGTCTTTTTCTAATGCCCTTTTCAGCCTTACGTCTTCTTTTTCTCTAACCAGGTAGCTACACTATCTTTCCTGAAATTAGTTTCCGTAGTAAACTCTTAAGTACATTTCTTTAATTTCTTTCATCAGTGGATATCTTGGGTTTGCACCTGTACACTGATCATCAAATGCCTGTTCTACCATTTCATCTAATGTATCCAGGAAGTATTTTTCATCTACTCCGTATTCTTTGATCGTCTTTTTGATTCCAACTGCTGCTTTTAATTCATCGATCTTCTCAAGGAATTTTTCAAATGTTTCTTTGTCGTCTTTTCCTACAACGCCAACGAATCTAGCGCATTCTGCATATCTTTCTAATGCGTGTGGATACTGATACTGAGAGAATGTTCCCATCTTTGTAGGCACATCTGTTGCATTGAATTTCATTACTTCGTTAATCAGTAACGCATTTGCAACACCGTGTGGTAAGTGGTGGAATGCTCCTAATTTGTGTGCCATTGAGTGACATACTCCTAAGAACGCATTCGCGAATGCCATACCTGCCATGCAGGAAGCATCTGCCATTTTCTCTCTTGCGATCGGATCGTTTGCTCCGTTTTCGTAAGCAGATGGTAAATATTTGAAGATATTTTTCATTGCTTTTAATGCAAGACCATCTGTATAGTCTGTTGCCATGATAGATGCATATGCCTCTAATGCATGTGTAAGTGCATCAATACCGGAAGCACTTGTCAGTCCTTTTGGCTGGCTCATCATATTATCAGCATCGATGATCGCCATCTTCGGTAATAATTCGTAGTCTGCTAATGGATATTTTACTCCAGTCTTTTCATCTGTGATAACTGCAAATGGTGTCACCTCAGAACCTGTTCCTGAAGATGTCGGGATTGCAACGAAGTAAGCCTTCTCTCCCATTTTCGGGAATGTATATACTCTCTTACGGATATCCATGAAACGCATTGCCATATCAAGGAAGTCTGCTTCTGGATGTTCGTACATTACCCACATAATCTTTCCGGCATCCATTGCGGATCCACCACCAAGAGCGATGATCACATCTGGCTGGAACGCTGTCATTGCTGCTGCACCTGCTTTTGCACATTCCAGTGTCGGGTCTGGAGCTACTTCATAGAAGCATGTGTGCTGGATTCCCATTTCATCTAATTTTTCTTCGATACCTTTTACATATCCATTGTGGTATAAGAAGCTGTCTGTTACGATGAATGCTTTCTTTTTGCCCATCACTGTTCCCAGTTCATCAAGAGCAACCGGCATACATCCTTTTTTGAAATAAACTTTTTCAGGAACTCTGAACCAAAGCATGTTTTCTCTCCTCTCGGCAACTGTCTTCACGTTGATCAAATGTTTTACTCCTACGTTCTCAGATACAGAGTTTCCTCCCCAAGAACCACATCCCAATGTAAGAGACGGAGCTAATTTGAAGTTGTAAAGATCACCGATTCCACCTTGAGAAGAAGGTGTGTTGACAAGGATACGGCATGTCTTCATAGCTGCTGCATGTTTTGCAAGCTTCTCTGTCTCTGCAGGGTGTACATAAATGGAAGCTGTATGTCCATATCCACCGTCAGCTACTAACTGCTCTGCCTTTGCGATTGCCTCGTCAAATGTCTTTGCTTTATACATTGCAAGTACCGGAGATAATTTCTCGTGTGCAAATTCTTCTGAGATATCTACAGATTCTACTTCACCGATCAGAATCTTTGTATCTTCCGGAACATCCACTCCTGCCAATGCTGCGATTGTGTGAGCAGACTGTCCTACGATTTTTGCATTTAATGCACCGTTGATGATGATTGTCTTACGAACTTTTTCAATCTCATCTTTTTTGAGGAAGTAGCATCCTCTGTATGCAAATTCTTCTTTCACTTCTTTATATACTTTTTCCAGAACTGTCACAGACTGCTCTGAAGCACAGATCATACCATTATCAAATGTCTTTGAATGAATGATAGAGTTTACTGCAAGCTTCACATCTGCTGTGTCATCGATGATAACCGGTGTGTTACCAGCTCCAACTCCGAGTGCCGGCTTTCCTGAAGAGTAAGCTGCTTTTACCATTCCAGGACCACCTGTTGCAAGGATGATGTCTGCATTTTTCATAACTTCATTTGTAAGCTCCAGTGATGGTACATCGATCCATCCGATGATTCCTTCCGGTGCTCCTGCCTTTACAGCTGCATCTAAAACTACTTTTGCTGCTGCGATCGTAGCTGCTTTTGCACGTGGATGTGGGCTGATGATGATTGCATTTCTTGTCTTTAAGGAAATCAATGTCTTAAAGATTGCTGTAGATGTCGGGTTTGTTGTCGGAATAACCGCTGCAACAAGACCGATCGGCTCTGCGATCTTCTTGATTCCGAATGCTTTATCTTCCTCGATCACACCACATGTTTTTGTATCTTTATATGCATTGTAAATATATTCTGCTGCATAGTGATTTTTAATTACTTTATCTTCAACGATTCCCATTCCAGTTTCTTCTACTGCCATTTTTGCTAACGGGATACGCATTTTATTTGCTGCCAAAGCTGCTTCAAAAAAGATTTTATCTACCTGCTCTTGTGTAAATGTAGCAAATTCTCTCTGTGCTTCACGCATTGCTTCCATTTTTGCTGTAAGAGCTTCTACACTGTCAATAATTGCTGGTACTACTTCTTTTTTCTTTGCCATACCAATTTTTCCTCCTGTAAATGAGTTAAGTAAATTCTTTTCTACATCCCATAGTATATTTTCTCGTTAAAAAAATGTCAATAGAAAAATTGATATTTTTTTAACTATCATTGTTTTTCTTATATTTTGACGAAAATGATTGTTTTCTTTATCTTTTTCTTGTGCATTTCACACGCAAAAAGCAAATTAGTTTTCACAAGTGTCTTTTTATTGTTAAAAATAATTCGAACTCTTCCACTTTTCCTCAGCAAGGCCAACCCATACTATATAAATTTTCTCACAAAATGAGTAATTCCTTTTCCAGATTATGCTATACTGATATAGAAACAGTAAACCTTTGTATGGCAAACTTTTGCCGTTCAAGACAATCTCAAATACTAGCAGGAGGAAACAAATTGAAACTTGTCATTTATGGAACAGACACTTGTAAAGACTGTGTAGATGCAAAAGCGCTGCTTGATGCAAAAGGGATTCGCTATCTCTTTCTTGAATTTTCTGACAGCATTGGCAATCTCAAACGCTTCTTAAAAATCCGTGATACCAATCCAATGTTTGATGCAGTAAAGGAAAAGGGTGGCGTTGGAGTCCCTCTCTTTGTGCTGGAAGACGGAACGATGACCTTCGATGTAAATGAGGTCATAAGCAAAATAGAAAACGCATAGCAGCCCATCTCAAAACAAGAAAAAGATGTAGCCTTTCCCTTCTTTGTCCATAAATCTCCTCTCTCGGAAATTCATGGAGAAAGAATTTTAAAACTACATCTTTTCCTTCTCCAGTTTTCTTATATTTTAAAAATTTACTTTGCAAATCATCTCTTTTTGATGATTCTGTCATTCCCTTTTAAAGAGTTTCTATCCCTTTCTTTAAATTTTCCAATGCACCTTTTATCTGCGGCAATGGGCATGCTAAATTAAAGCGTACAAATCCTCGCCCTTCTTTTCCAAAAAATTCACCATCATTCACTGCAATCTTACATGTATCCAGCAGGAACTCACGGACTCTCTCTTCTTTTATTCCAAGCTTTCGGCAATCCGCCCATACCAAATAGGTTCCCTCCGGTCTTCTTACTTTAATGCCTGAAATTTCTTTTTCTATGTAAGATACAAAATAGTCAATATTTTGATCCAGATAATCATTGAGTGCTAACAGCCATTCTTCTGACTCATCATAAGCACCACGCAAAGCTGCCTCTACAAATGCATTACTCTCTGCTGCATGTGATTTTTCTGCAATCTCCATAAATTTTCCACGCAACTCTTCGTCTGATATAAAACAATTTGCCACATGGATTCCCGCCAGATTGAATGCTTTCGATGGCGATGTACAAATAATAGATCTCCTCCTCACTTCTTCCGAAAGGGAACTGATAAATGTGTGTTTCTGCCCTGCTCTTACCAACTCACAATGAATGTCATCAGAAATAATGTACAAATGATGGCGCATACAGATTTCTGCCAACTGCTCCAGCTCTTCTTTTGTCCATACTCTACCAGATGGGTTATGCGGGTTGCATAAAATGACTGCCTTCGTCTTAGGTGTAATCTTCCGTTCAAAATCCTCCATATCCATAGTATAATATCCATTTTCTTCTTTCAGCTTACTCTCCACAAGCACTCTTTGATTATCTTCCACTACACGGAAAAATGGTCCATATACCGGTGTCTGTATGATAATCTCATCTCCTGGTTCTGACACTGCCTGCACTGCAAAAGACAATCCCAGTACTACATTTGGCACATAGCAAATTTCTTCACGCGCTACCTTATATCTATGTCTCCGCTCCATCCAGTTGATAATCGACTGATAATAGTTCTCAGATAAAAACTGATATCCAAATGCTCCCTGAGATGTTATGTTCTTCAGATTTTCTGTGATCGCCGGAGCCACCTCAAAATCCATGTCCGCAATCCACATAGGTTGCACTCCTTCTGTCACAAACGGAACATCCCACTTGACACAATTTGTCCCTTTTCGATTGATTCCTTTTTCAAAACGCTCCATTTTACTTTCTCCTAAATTCTTCTAAATTTCTTTCGACTTTTTATAAACATCATTGGTTTCCACTTTTCTGATCCTGCACGGAAGTGATTTAAATGTCAAAAATCCTGAGAGTGGATCACTATATTCCATACTGCATATATCATTGACATTATGTCGCTTCCACTCACCTTCCATATAGCTGCTTCCGGCACCGTAAGCAATATGTATACACCCTTCTGCCATCTTGCAAATTCTTACTATAAACTGCTGCTTGCCAAATACTGTTTCAATTTCTGCAGTCTCTCCATCTTTCACCCCATATTTCTCAGCATCATTTTTCCCAATGTCAATTGTTGGGACCGGTTCCATCTCTGCAATCTCAGGTATCACTGGTCCAAAAGAACTAAAACGTACACCATTTCTCGCTGCGGTGGTAAGCATCAACGGATATTCTTCCTTGGATCCCAGCTCCTTGATTGAGCGGATGTCTTCATATCTTGGATATCCTTCATAACCACATTCCTCAATATGAACGGAACTGATTTCAAATTTCCCCGATGGAGTTGGAAATCCAGGCTTCCCGTCTTGTCTGAGCTCTCCGGTTTTATACTTTTGATATTTCAACTGCTGCTGTTTCACAATTCCATACTCATTTTCTTTCAGGAAATTCAATTTTTGAACATCCCCATCTACCATCCACAATTCTAGTTCTTCGTCTGTTTTTGGATAACATTCCCCAAATCCAAGTCGCTCTGCGATTCCCTGCAAAATAAACACATCATTTTTTGCCTCCCCCACCGGTTCTGCCAATCGGTTACGCATCCGTATTCCTCCGGGAATAGCTACAACCGACTGATTTTCAAACAAAGTGGTTGCTGGAAAAATTACATCCGCATATTTTGCATCCTCTGTCATAAACCGATCCAAGACAACAAGACATTCCAATTTTTTATACACTTCATGCCACAAATTCTGCTGCGGATAAGTCACAGCCGGAGAAGAGGCTGTAATCAGCATCCCCCTTACCGGATATGGATCATCTCTCAAGACTGCTTTGGGTACTTCTACAAACTGCCCACTCCCAGTCAATCGTGAAAAAAGAGGATATTTTTCTGCCCCCACTGCTCTTTCCTTTCCTCTCATTTCCTGCATTTCCATTACTACTGCGTTCTCTGCCGCAAAGCAAATGCCGCCTTCTACATCCAATTTTCCTGTAATCGCCCACAAGGTCTGAATTGCCCGGTTATTCTGTACCCCGCTGAGCTGATACTCTAATCCAGTATACGATACAAGCGATATTTTCTCAGTACTCATAAATAACTCTGTAAGATTCCGAATCTGCTCAACAGAAACTCCGCAATATCCTGACATTTCTTCTAGAGTGACACTTTTTAGATAAACTGAAAACTCACCAAATCCTCTTGTATAGTTTTCTACAAACTCTTTATCATACCACTCTTCTTCCACAATTAATTTCAACATTGCAATCGCCAGCGCCCCATCTGATCCCGGCACAATTGGAATCCAATAATCTGCCATCTCTGCCATTCCCTCTCCTCGCGGATCGATTACAACCAGTACCGCACCTCTTTTCTTTGCCTCCTTGATTGCCTGAAGTGTAAATAATGGACCCGAATCTGTTTTAGAATTTTTCCCCCATACAAAAACAACTTCACTGTGTTCAATATCCTGTACAATCTGAAAAGTAGGCAACCCATAGGTCGTCACTGGGGTAATAAAATTGGAAGAAACATTACATATCGATCCACATCCCATATCATTTGGCGAACCTAACTGTGAGAAAAATGCATCTTTTCCGCGAAAGCATCTCATAATAGCATCTTCTCTCCCACTTCCTCCAATGTAACTGACAAGTGCCCTTGCTCCATATTTTTCATAGACCTTCCGAAATCCTTCCGCTGCGACATCCCATGCTTCCTCCCATGTAGCCTTCCTAAATTTTCCACTTCCTCTCTCTCCATCCCGTATCAATGGTGTTCTGATCCTCTTTTCAGAATAAATAATCTTTGGTGCCATTGCTCCTCTTTTGCATACTCTTCCTCTAGGGGAATCTTGATCCGGGTCTACTCTTGTGATTTTCCCATCATTAATCGTTACTACCACATCACACTTATCCGGGCACATCCCGCATATTCCCTTCTTTTTCACGCAACCACCTTTCCCTTTCTTTTAGCACAGTTCTTTCTGATACCGATGACACGCTACAAAATGTCCTTCTTCCACTTCCTGAAATTCTGGTACATTTTTATGACATATTTCTTCTGCATAACGACAACGATTACAAAAATGGCATCCCTGAGGTGGATCTATTGGACTCGGCACTTCTCCTTTAAGCCGAATTCTTTTCCTTTCTCTTTCACTTCTCGGATTTGGCAGTGGAATCGCTGACAGTAAGGCCTCTGTATACGGATGCAATGGCCTTTGATACAATTCTTCTGAATTAGCCAATTCTACAAGATTACCAAGGTACATAACACCGATTCGATCTGAAATATGTTTGACCATCGATAAATCATGCGCAATAAACATACTTGTGAGTCCTCTTTCCTTTTGCAGTCTTACAAGCAAATTGACAATTTGAGCCTGCACAGATACATCCAGTGCAGAAATCGGCTCATCACAAAGTAAAAATTCAGGATTGACTGCAAGTGCTCTGGCAATTCCGATCCGCTGTCTCTGGCCACCTGAAAATTCATGAACATATCTTATGGCATGCTCGGGATTTAAACCTACCTGCTGCAGAAGTTTCTGTACTGCTTTTTTTTCTTCTTCTTTTGAATGCACCATTTTGTGAATACGCATTCCTTCTGCAATAATATCATGTACTTTTTTTCTCGGATCTAAAGAAGAATATGGATCCTGAAAAATCATCTGCACATGTTTTGTCAATTCACGTTTCTCCGCTGGTTTCATTTTATAAATATTTTTCCCTCGATAAAGCACTTCTCCATCTGTGGCCTGATACACTCCAATACAAGTCCTTCCACATGTTGTCTTTCCACAGCCTGATTCACCTACAATCCCCAAGGTTTCTCCTCGATAAATAGAAAATGAAACATCATCTACCGCTTTCAATATATGCTTTGCATCTATTTTGAAATATTTTTTCAGATGTTTTACTTCCATCAATACTTCTTTTTTGTCCATCACAATTCCTCCTTGGAAAAATCAATTTCCCGATATTCTGACTGCGGATGATACAGCCAGCAGCATGCTTTATGTCCATCTTCAAACTCATATTCTGAAGGCTCCACCTCTGTACAGATACTCATACAATACTTACATCGCTCTGCAAATGGACACCCCTTTGGTGGATGAATCAGATCGGGAGGTGTTCCTTCTATAGAAAATAATTGTTGTTTCCTTTCCAGTTCCAAACTTGGAGCCGCATTTAAAAGCGCCCATGTATATGGGTGTCTATGTCCAAAAAATATTTCTTCACAAGTTCCCTTCTCCATGACTTTTCCTGAATACATAACAACAATCCGGTCTGCAATATTTGCTACTACTCCCAAATCATGCGTGATCAATAAAATGGTTGTTCCTAATTTCTTTTGAATATCCTTCATGAGATCAATAATCTGCGCCTGAATTGTCACATCAAGTGCCGTCGTTGGTTCATCTGCAATGAGTACTTCCGGTTTTCCTGACAATGCAATTGCAATCATTACCCTCTGCCTCATTCCTCCCGATAATTCATGCGGATATTTTTTTAAACAAAGTGCCGGATCCGGAATTCCAACAAGTTCGAGCATTTTTTCTGCCTGCTCTTTCGCATCTTTTTTTGACACATTATAATGATTTGTGATATTTTCCATAATCTGTTTGCCAATATTCATTGTCGGATTCAATGCCGTCAGGGCATCTTGAAAAATCATCGAACATTTTGCCCCGCGATACTTTTCCCATTCCTTTTCTGACTGTTCCAAAATATTTTTATCACGATAAATAACCTGGCTTCCTTCTTTGATTTCCCCTGGTGGTGTCATGACCAACCCCATAATTGTCTTTGCCGTAACGGATTTTCCACATCCTGATTCCCCAACAATTGCAAGTGTTTCTCCCTTTTCTATAGAAAAAGATACGCCTCTGACAGATTGAACTTCTCCTGCATAAGTATGATAAGAAACTCTCAAATCCTGAATTTCTAAAATTTTTTCCATTCCGCTTCCCCCTCACTACTTCATTCTTTTTGGTTCCAATGCATTTTGAAGTGCATCTCCAAGAATATTGAAGCTAAATACGGTCAATACAATAAAGATTCCTGGAAATACAGCCAATGTAGGAACGTCCATAATGTATGTCTGCGCCCCTTGAAGCATTGTTCCCCACGATGCTTTCGGAAGTTGTACTCCAATTCCCATAAAGCTGAGAGCTGACTCTGTCAGTATGGCACGTGCTACTGCAAGACTTCCTGCAACAATGATCGAAGAACTCATATTAGGAATGATGTGTCCAAATATAATCTGCCAATGCTTTGCTCCAAGATGCTTTGCTGCAAGCACAAAATCTCTTTCTTTCAAGGACAATGTTTCCGCTCTTGTAATTCGTGCAATCTGACACCACTCAAACAATCCAAGAATAATAATCATAAAATATACCTTCGGAGGAAACAATGTATTTATGACTACCATTAATAAAAAACTTGGTACTGACATAAAAATATCTGTAAATCTCATAAGAAATATATCAACTTTTCCTCCCATATATCCACTAACTGTTCCAATCACTGTTCCAAGTATTGTCGAAAGCAGCATGGATAAGAACCCAACAGAAAGGGAAATCCTTCCACCATATAATGCTCTTGTAAAATAATCTCTTCCAAGTTCATCTGTACCAAACCAGTGCTCTGCTGACGGCTTAAGTAGTTTCTGTGTCACATCCTGTGCATCAGGATCATAAGGGCTAAGAGGTGCAAGGATAGAAAGAATCACAATCAGCCCTAAAAGTACTGCACAGAACATTGCCAGTTTATTCTCCCTCAGAGAACGTATTGCATCTGAAAACAAGCCTCGCTCATATATCACGGACTCTTTTTCTTTCTTTTTCTCTACTCGTTTAAAACTATCCTGATTGATTGTATATATCATTTCTTTATCCATTTCTCTTCCTCATTCCTTGTCTGATTCTAGGATCTGCCACCGCATACAAAATATCTGCCAAAAAATTCCCAAGCAAGAGTATGATGCAGGAGAACATCGTAAATCCCATAATAATTGGATAATCTCTGGCATTTACTGCATCCATCGCAAGTCTTCCAATTCCCGGCCAGGAAAACACAGTTTCTACAACAAATGATCCGCACACAAGCCCTGCAATATTAATTCCCGCCAGTGTAATAATTGGAAGAAGGCAATTCTTTAACACATGTCTGAACAATACCTTCGTTTTATTTGTTCCTTTTGAAACTGCTGTCAGTACATAATCTTCCTCCAGCTGCGAGATAGTATTTGCGCGGATATATCTTGTGAATACAGCCATATTATTCAAACTCAATACAATAGCTGGAAGAACAAGATGCATTAGAAAATCCGCTGTTGTATTCACATTGACACTTCGCATCCCTCCACTTGGGAAAATCTGAAATTTTAACGCAAACAAAATGATAAAAATCATTGCAAGCCAAAATGGCGGAACTGATATCCCTATATATGATAAAATTCCGATGACATTATCTGCCATCTTGTTTTTCTTCATTCCTGCCCATAATCCAAGAGGAATCGCTGCCACCAAAGAAATCAAGAGTGATGTTCCCATCAGAAGAAGTGTTGCTGGAAGTCTCTCGCCGATCATCTGTGCCACTGGTCTGTTCTGTGAGATGGATGTTCCAAAATCTCCTCGCAGAACATGACCTGCCCATGTTAAATACTGTTCCACAATATTTCCATCTAAATGATACTCTTTTTTGATAATTTCTATCTGTTCTTTTGTCATACCAGGTTTCGAATAATTATCAATTGGATCCCCCGGCGCTGCCTGAATAATCAGATAAGAAAAAATACTTACCAGTATCACTACCGGTATTAATTGTAAAAAACGCTTTAAAATATAACTTTTCACAGTCTTCTCACCTCATCTGTATCTCTTCTAAAAAGAGACCGGCGCAAAATATCAAATTACCTTGCCTATATACCATTCCTAATATATAGACATCTTATTTCACGACAGCCTCTTTTTGCATACATTATTCCATTGTAATCTTCAGATAATCCTCAAAAATCGGAACTCTCTTAATTTCATCCAATCCTTTGAACTCTTTTCTGGCAACAATTACATAGTTTGTGTTTGCCATCGGGTACATTGCATAATCTTCATTCATCTGCTCCTGAAGATCTTTATACTTTGTCTCTCTCTCTTTCAGATCAAGTGACTGTGATGCTTCCTTCCAAAGTGTCTTTGTTTCCGGACTTACATAGAATCCGTTCTCAACAAGTTCTCCCTGCCAACCAGTCATTTTTGTTGCTGGGTCTGCATTCATCTGATCCATACCATTGGAAGCAAGATCCCATGAAGTATCTTCCACTGTTTCTCCTGTTATCCATGCTGCAAACAAATGTGGGAAGAATGCCGAGCCGTCCATTCCTTCAATCTCAACTTCGACTCCGATTTCTTTTAACTGCTGCTGCACAATCTGCGCTGTTTCTTTCATATTTGGACGATTTTGATTGTAAATATAATGTAATGTTTTTCCATTCAATCCTGATTTTTCTGCAAGTTTTTTTGCTTCTTCGATATTCTGCCCATAGCCTTTCATCTCATCATTATAATATAAGTTTTCTGGAGAACAGAAATTCTTTGCCGGAATTGCCAGTTCTTCTGAGCCATAGGCACCAGTAATAATCTCATCGACATTCAGCGCAAGACAGATTGCCTTTCTTGCATCCATATCTTTCATAAGCGGACTCTGATAATTAAATGCCATATAATTCAGACGTCCCTCTGGAATATTATATACAGTATAATTATCATCTTTCTCATACTTTTCCAACTTTGTTGGATTTGTAATACGCATCATTGACAGTTCCCCACTCTGAAGTGCGGCTTCCTGTGCGCTCTCATCTGGCATCATTTTAACGATTACCTGATCTAAATCAGCTTTTCCTCTGTAATAATCATCATAGCGCTCATATACGATACTTTCACCTTCATTATTTTCCTTAAGTTTAAATGGACCTGAACCAATTCCCTTATTCAGCGCTTCTGTATTGTCTTTTACTTTTACATTTCCATCAAAGACATGCTCTGGAAATAACTGAATTCTTCCAAATTCTGTTTCAAACGCACTAAATGGCTCCTGCAATGTAATATCTGCAGTGAGATCATCTACTTTTGTAACTGCAATTGCCTTTCCGTTATAGCAAACACTGCTTGGATCTGTTCCATTTGTAGGTTCCAGCAATGCATTCACCGTAAATACTACATCATCTGCAGTAATTGCTTCTCCATCATGCCACTTCAATCCCTCTTTTAATTTCAACTGATAATGGCAGCCGTCCTCTGATGTAGGTTCCAAACTTTCTGCAAGATACCATCTCGTTTCATCCTTATTAATAATAAATAGTGGATCAAAACATGGAGAAGATGCAATCAATAAATCATCACTTCCATACACATTATATGGCGTAATAGATGCAACTGCATTTGTATTAATTGGAAGAACAAATGTTTTTTCTCCCTCTTCTTTTCCTGCACTACTACTTGCTTGTTGTGCTTTGTCATTTCCACCACATCCTGCAAACGTCGACACTGCAAGTAATGCCGCAAGCAAAATGCTTACCATTTTCTTTTTCATCTTTTCCTCTTACCTTTCCTCTCAATATACTCATATGCGTTTCCACATGTACGCTTCCATTTTAACTCTGAAAAAATATTCCGTCCAATCAATAAAGTTAATATACTTATACATATTTTCTATATCTAGAGAACTCAAAACTAAAAATCTCCCATAGAACACGAGATGCCAAAAAGCATAAGGTTCTACGAGAGATTCCTAGTTTCAGATGAAGAATAGGAGCTGCATGAGCCTGTTTTTCACACTTCTCATCTGCCTAAAACTGCCATCCATTGAACTTAAATGTTGTTGGTGATACGTTCTCAGGATCATAGCGTTTTAACATTTCTTCATACCGTTCTTTATAATCATTGTCAATTTCTGCCTGTGGGATTACTTTACTTGCCTCATGGAGGAAGTGGAAGGAATCTCTTCCCATCTCTTGTCCGCGGCGTGTATGTTTATCCAAAGCCACATCCGGAATCTCCGGAAGCTCTCCCATGGCAAATCCTTTGATACAGATATTTTTCAGTAAGTCACTGGATCTGTCTTTCTGTGACTGAACGAGATAACGGATCGCATGAATAAAGTAGATCGGGCGGTCTCCGTCTGCATAGTCAAATTCTTTTCTCATTTGGAACAGACTGTTCACTACAACTGCCGCCATCGGATTTCCCATTCCAATATCTTCTACGGAAATCGTAAGGAGTCGTCTCCACATCTTCTCTTCTAACTCCGGTGATGTAATATACAACTCATATGCGAACTTGCATGCGTCTTCTTCATTTGCACGTCGGATACTTTTCTGTAATGCTGAAATCACTTCATCACAGCAATATCCATTCCGTGTTGTGATCGACTGCCACGGATCATACATTGTCTTTTTTACCATTCGAAATCATCCTCCTCTTCAGCCTCTTTTGTTTCTTTTTCTACTGCCTGTTTTTCATATACCTTAAAGAATGGGTAATAAATCAGCACACTCAATGCGATACATAAGAACATAAAAATTACATTTCTAAAATCCATTCCGGACATCCATCCTTGTATAAAAAATGGAATAAAGGAAGGGTCTGCAATATATCCTGGTGTAATCCATCCAAATACCTGCGCATAATATCCAAGTACAACACAAATAGATGGTGTGAAAATATATGGAATTGCAAGAACTGGATTGTAAGTCATCGGCACTCCAAATGTAATCGGCTCATTGATGGAACAGATTCCCGGCACAATAGAGATTCGTGCAAGCGATTTCAGCTTTGCGGATTTTGATTTCCACATCAGTAAGATCAAACCGAGTGTTCCTCCGGCTCCTCCGAGCATTGCGTAGCGGAATAACTGAAGGTTCATCGGATTGGTCGGTGCAAGACCTTCTGCTACAAGAGCTGCATTTGCTCCTGTTCCAGCAAGTCCAATCATAAATACGATTGAAAATACAACGGATGTTCCATTGATACCAAAAAACCATAAAATATTTGAAAACATAATGATTCCGGCATACACCCAGATATTATTTCCGACATCGATCGCAGGTGTAAGTAAACTCATGATCGCCTCTGGAATAGATTTTCCAATCAAAGAGATTAAAATCAGATTGATGCCATATACAATAACAATATTTACAAAAAGTGGAAGCAATGAGTTTACAAATGTAGCAACCATACTTGGTACCGATGCTGGAAATTTAACCTTAATTCCCAGTTTGTCCACCATACGGTTAATCTCAACACATACAAAACTCAGCACCAATGCAATAAACAATCCATCGCTTGTCAGATACTGGGATGTAATTGCTGAAATCGCAGCATCTTCTCCCACCGGAACTTGAACCACTTTGGAACATACAAGTAAAAATACGGACATTGACATAATACCATTGACTGCCGCATTCATCTTGTAACTCTTTGCCAAACAATAGGCAACCGAAAATGCAGTCATCAGTCCCAGCATTCCAAATGTCATATTGTATGGCGCAAGAATCCATTCGCTATTTGCTACTGCCCACTCTTTCCAATTAATTAAAAAACGGATAAAAAGATTGGTCGTATTCATATCTACCGTTTCTAAATTAATCGGAGGATTATTCAAGATCATAAAAATAGAACCAATGACAAGCAATGGCAGTGTCATCATCATACCATTGGACAATGCCTGCAAATGTCTTTGATTACCCAGTTTCGCCCCCAAAGGAGATAAATATTTTTCCAAAAAACCTGTGAATTTTTTCATAAGTATATATCCTTTGCCTCTCCGTTTACTCTTTTATTTCCCAACTGCTCTCATCATTTTGATTGCAGTTTTTAAAACTTTCTCTCCATTCATCATTCCATAATCACCTGAATCGATCACTGCAATCGGAATTCCTGTCTTTCCATATTCTTTCACTGTCTGATCGTACAGATATTTCACCTGTGGTCCGAGCAAAATACAATCTGGATGTTTTGCTGCGATGATCTCTCCGATCTGCTCATGTGGAAATGCTGCGACTTCCATATCTAATTGGTGTGAATTTGCAACTTCCTGCATCTTTGCAGCCAACATACTTGTTGACATCCCTGCACTACAAAATAAATACACTTTTTTCATATCTTTTTCCTCTCTTTTATGCTTCTTTTGCTTCTAAAATGGAAATTCGTCTGTAAGCATCCATCAATTCCACTGCCAGAATCTTGCATGTCTCCGCTGCCATCAACTGATCCTCCGCATGAATCAACAATAAATTTGGTGTTTGCTCCATCTCTCCGGCGGCTTCCTTATGGATCAGATCTGCATGAACCTTATGTGCCTGCAAAAATGCATCTCCACCCTCTTTGATCAACTTCTCCGCCTCTTCATAGTTTCCCTGTTTTGCTGTTTGAATCGCTCCCATATAAGCACTTCTCGCTTCTCCCGCAAAAGAAATAATCTGAAAACAAACCAGCTCAAGTTCTTCCATCTTCTGCACCTCCTAACCTTTACTTAAAGTATATCGTAGATTTTTTTATTTTCTTCCAATGTTTCTTCCTAGTATTAGGAAATGCTGCCTGTTTTTAGAAACATGCTGCCCCTTACAAAAGTGTATTCACAAAGCTCTGATAATCCTGAACTTCCAAAAGTCTCGCAAATTTCTCAGGATTGGAAACGATATCATCCAGCCAGTCAAAGAAAATCTTTAAAAAATTTCTATTTTCTTCTGTGATTGCCAGCAACAGCACAAATCGAACCTCATAGCTCCCCCATTGGACCGGCTGCTTTAAAATTGCAGTGCTGATTGCAGAATGAATTGTCTCCTGATGAGACATATTGTGCGGTATTGCAAAACCATGAAAAAAAGATGTTGGAGAAAGACGTTCTCTTTTCAGTACTCCCTCCTTAAAATTTTCTTTTACATACCCACGGGCATACAGTTTGTCACACATATCCGATATAATCTTTTCCGGTTCTTCTACTGCCATATTTGCTGTAAAAAACTCTTCTCTGATCAGATTCAAAATAAAAAACTGAAAATTATTTCTATAACGGATCTGATCTAATCTATTCAATGTCTGAAAAACAGCTGCTTCATCTGTATGAGCAAAAAACATAGATATTTCTGTTGTCTCAATATCCAGCGCATGTGCCACCGGTTGTGTCGTCAGTATCAAATCAAGATTTTTCTCCCTGATCAGTGATTCTTCAAAATAGCTCATACAATCCACAATTTCCATACGATCCTGAAAACGGTTCACGATTTTCTGTATGCACAAATCCTTTACTGTCTGATTGTGAGGACATATTAACAAGCATCTGTATTTTCGTCTTAAATTTGCTCTTTCATATGCAGATCCAAGATGTAATGCAATAAAAGAAATCTCATTCTCACTGATGATGATATTCAAATGTTCTTCCATAATCTTGCATACCCACACTCCCATCTCAAAAATGAGGGGATATTTTCTCTTCACTTCTTCCAGACATGTATGATCAATCTCAACATTTGCATAGTGTCTTTTTAATAAGGAAACTGTATGTACTTCCAGTCCAAGTCTGAATTCACGATCTTCACTGAAATCAATATCAAAATGTTCCCGAATCTCAACGATAATATGCTGTACTAAATCCGAAGCTAATCCTTGTAGCTGTTCTTCTTCACAATATCCTTTTCTTTTTCCATGTTCCAAATAAATGGCAAAATCACAGATTTCTGCCTCCCGAACTTGTAAAGACAGTCTAGCGCCGATTTTTTCAAAAAAATGTCGGGAAATTTCATATTCCTCTCTTCCATATTTCCCCTGCTGCTCTTCATCCTCTTTTAAAAAATGACAAGCAAAATTTCTTTCCAAAATCACTCCTACATGAATCAATAAAGTAGGAATCCTTACTTCATTCATTTGATAATGAAATTCCTCAAAAATATCTTTTAAAAGCTCCTTTACTTTTAGGAGATCAAAGCGCATAAAATTTTCTGCAACTTTATTTAAATTCCACAGATTGCCGCTGATCTTATAAGAGATTAACTCTTCATATAAATGTCTCTTTTCCCGTTCTTCTCCGGAAAGTTGCAACATATTACTTTGACGGATTACCTTTAAGCCTTGATAATTGTCCAGTAATTTTCGGATTTTATTCATATCATTTTCCAGTGAAAACTCTGAAATACACATCTGGTCTGCTAACTGATATATATTTACCTGATTATGCTCCACCAATGTTTTCAGGATTAGCCATCTTCTTTCTTCCCCTGTCTCCGGAATTTCCTTTTTTGTCTCTTCTGTAAATCTTTTTACTTTTTCTCCCTGAATCCGGTATCCTTTCCGGATATTAGATTCAATCATCGTATCTGCGTAAAACTCATTGATCGCAGCAATATCATTACGGATTGTCCGATCAGATACATTCAATAATTTTGCAAGATCTTTTCCTACGATCCAATCCTTTTGATTGTTCATGATGGTCATAATCATATTTTGTCTTTTGGTCAGCATGGGCACCCTCCCGTTCTCTCTGAGATCATTAGATCATTCTCATTCATCTCTTCCATGATATCGGGTCGGAGAAGTGCTGTCAATGTACCAAGTAGCTCATTTGAATTCTCTATCTGTACTCCTGCGAACTTAAAAAGTGATTCTAAAAATAGAAAAAGTCCATAATATCACTTTTTCAAAATGATATCACAGACTTTTTCTTAAAATCTTTTTAGGGTCAGGATATGTGCCTACTAGCATCCCGAAGAACATACCGGTGAACCATTTATTCTAGTGCTGCCTTGACCTGCTTTACGTACCTTTACTCTTGTGTATTTCATTCTCACTCACCTCCTTTCAAATGAATAACCTGATCATAATATTTCTGTGTATTTTCTTTCATATTATGAGTAATCAGGATTGTTGTATATTCTTCTGTTTCTAACAATAATCGCTCGATAATAGCTACGTTTTTTATATCTAATGCAGACGTTCCCTCATCCACTACAAAAATTCTTTTCTTTTGTAACAATGATCGTGCAATCGCTAATCTCTGCTTCTGACCCCCGGAAATATTTTTCCCATTATCTCCGAGCATGGCATCCAAACCGCCTTTCTCCGTTAAAAACTCTCCCAGATTAACCATATTAAGCACATCTTTTAACTGAACATCTGTATATCCACTATCTCCCAAAGTTAAATTAAAACGAATTGTATCATTAAAAATATAAGCCTCCTGACTAATATAGGCAATCTGTTGAAATATAGAGTCTTTGTTATACGCCTCTTTACTGATTCCATCAAAAAAAATTTCTCCCGTATAATTATCATTTATCCCTATCATTGCCTTAATCATAGATGATTTTCCAACGCCACTTTCTCCTATAATTGCATACTTCTTTCCAATTTCAAAACAATAATTTTGATGGTCCAGCACAATATGATTGCCGTATTTAATCTGTAAATTTCTTACTTCAATGCTATTTTTAATTTCTGGACAAGTTGTCCGGTTGTCTTCGGGCATATTTTTGGGAAATTTTTCAAATATTTTTCCGCTGCTTTTTAAAATTACCAGATTGGAAAAAATACTATTAATCCCATTTAAAAAACGATTACTGATATTTGCAACTGAAAATACTGCTCCTATTCCAACTATTTTTAAAAATGCAAGCACCGCGGTGAGACAACAAGTTACTCCTTCTAAAATTCTAAAAATTGCCACACTATACATTCCCATTTTTGCTGAACGTCTGAGAAGTATTTTCTTTTCTTTTTCTAAAGCTATCGAGATTCTATTATTCTGTTGAATAAATTGCTCTCTTCGATGTGCTGACACAAAACTTTGAAATCCTGACAGTGTATCATGGATTTTCTGAGAAAATTTTTCATTAATCTCAGAAATATTAAGTGTACTTTCTGTAATACTCTTTTCAAAAAATTTCGGAACAAAATATAAAATTACCGTACTAATAATACATGTAGCTAAAATAAGCGGATGCATATAGAATAATGCCACAATACTAAATAATACTGTACTAACTGCTTCACAAATCAAAAAGAAAGAAGAAAAACACTTATCCTCAATCTGGTGAATATCATTTGTCAACCATGAAGCATATTCCCCCGGTTCTTTCTCTTCATATCTCTGGTATTCCATATGAGCGAGGGAATAAATTAGTTTTCCTTTCATCTCATTGTTAAAACATTCTCTCACTCCTGCTTCGTAGCGATCTGCAAAGTATGCCATGATAACAGAAAATACTCTGATTAAAATCATATAAACAGAAAACCTTACTGCCCCTTGAATATCTGATGCTGTCACAATATCATAGTACCAGGCTAATGTATATCCAGCATAAATATCAGCACCGGCTGCGGCAATAATCAGTAAAATCAATATTCCTGTCTTTTTCTTATACTTCAGTACCAGTTGTTTGAGACTCATCTTTCATACTCCACACTTTTGCATTTGCTAATCTACATAATCCATCTGCTTTTTCTCTTATATTGCCATTTTCAAGATAAAGAACCCCAAGGCATCTTGGACAGTATTTTCTATTCTCACACTTTTGACACTCACCAACTTTTGATTCTTCTCTTACAAACTTTATCCAGTTCTGTCTCTCTTCAGATGATAAAATTTCTTTTAAACTATGTTCAAACAGATTTCCAAAAGATACATTTCTAAACAGTTCACAAGGATTTACCTCTCCTAATGGAGAAATTCTAAGCCTTGATATTCCCGAGTTACATTCACTTCTAGAATAAGTAAAAATTTTCTGATGAAGTAATTCTACAATCTTTTCTTCACTTATTCTAAGTTTTGTAGGCGACAAATCTCCTTGTGTCGTTGGATAAATTAATGGTGTTAAACGATGTCTAATTCCCATATTTTCTAGCATTTGATGTAATTCTAACAAAGAATCTACGCATTCATTCGTAACAACACTGCTTGCCATACAGAAATTTTTCTTTTTTTCATTTAATTTTTGCAATGCATGCAAAGACTTATCAAATGCTCCTTCAATCCCTACAAATCTGTCATGAAATTCTTTTGTGCCATACATTGAAATCCTTATTTCTGAAATTGGGAGCTGGGTCAGCTTGTCTGCTATTTTTTCTGTAATCAAAGTCCCATTTGTAAGAATGGTAACTAAAAATTTCAAATCGCATGCATATTCAATAACTTCTAACGCATGTGGATAGCTAAAAATTTCTCCTCCCGTAAAAGTAACCTCCACTACTCCAGCTGCTTTCAGTTCATCTAATATGGACTTTGCCTTTTCTAGCGTAAAACGCGTCTGCACATGATTTATATCTGTTCCTAAATAACAATGTCTACACTTTAAGTTACATCCATAAGTCATTTCCATAAACACTTTAAATATTTTATTTTTTCTGTTAAAGTAATCATAAACATAGGCATATGTATTATCAGATATAACTGATTTCCCATCAGTTTCTGTCGTGTCTGTTTCCTCATACTTCAAAACTTCCAACACAAGATTTACATCTTCTTTGATTTCCTCTATTCTAACTCCCATTTCCTGAGAGAATTCTTTACAGAACTTTTCAAATTCAAATTGTTCTTTTGGAATCATTCTTAATCTATCAAAAATCAATGGACCTCCGCCTTCCAAAATTACAAATGGATTTTCACTGTTTCTGTTTATAATTGCATATTCATCATCCAATTTTAATTTTTCAAGCATTTCAAACATCTTTCCATCTCCTCCTCATATTTTTATATTTCTTTCGTATTTGTTAATTTGAATTTTATCAGTAATTAAGAAAAAGTTGTATGACATTTTGGGAAAGTTTTAATTTTCCAAAAATGCCATACAACTCCTTTCTCTTCAAAGTTATTATAAAAAAAACTAAGGGGGTGATATCTAATGAAAAACCTTAAAAATCTTCTTTTATCATTACTGCTTTCTGCTCTGATTATTGTTCCTTACTCTTTTCCTTTTCATTTCTTAAATTTATCTTCATCTGAATATTATAGTGATAATCCTGGAGGATCTGATATTGCTATATAACAACTGGTGTAGCTCTGCTACACCTTTTCTATACTTTGTTTTCATTAAATTCTATATAACCAAATTTTACTAAATGCTCTATCACACAACAGTATCGATAGTCCATTTTCATTAATTTTAACAACCGCAAAATCTGATAAAATCGTTCTATATTCCGCTCCCCATAATCTTCTTTCACACAGGCAATCGTTGTTAATGTTCTACCAATTCCTCCCCCTTGGCCTGAACTTAATTCCAACCCTAAATAATTTTTACAAAGTTCTAATGACCTATGTAATATATCAACTTCTCCTAATAAACCTGCTAAATTTCCTACCACAAGTCCCCACTCTCTAATTCTAAATACCGGATGACAAGAACTTCTTTCATAATTATCTAAAAGTTTTTCTAAAATCTTAATAGCTTCATCTTTTTGATTATCCTTTTCATATAAAAAGGCAATCAAAGTTAAAATTTGTTTTTCATTTGTTGTTAAATAATAAGACATAATTTCTTTTCCCTCTGACATTTTTTCCAACAGCAAGCATAATTTCTTTATTCCCTCCCCAAATGTTATCTCTTTACGAGCAGTTTCTAGCTGAATCTGTCCTATTTCTAAATATAGCTTATTTTCTGAATATTTTTCATCTAATTTTTTTTTCAATTCAGATAAACTCTTTTCTACTTTCTCAACTTCAAATTTATGTAGTGCCTTTGATATAGAAGCAGTCAATATGATTGCTTCGTAATCCTCTAATGTAATACATGAATTAATTCTTCCCCGTTTCCGATTCATCCTCTCCATAAGTTTTTCAAAAGTTCTATCATTCGGCTTACGTTTTCCCCTCTCAATTCTTGACAACTCTTCCCATGTACAAATTCCATCACACAATTCTTCCATAGTCATACCGCAAGCAAGACGATTCTGTCGTATCATTTCATAATCCAATTTAAAGCTTCTGTTTATATCAGAAAACAAACGATAGTTTTCAAAATGCATGTTATATTCCCATTCTAAATGGACTAATGCCTCTCGCATCCTCAAAAGTTCTTTCGACTTTTTTTTATTTTCACACTTCTCATTCTTATTATAAATTTCCGCACATGCTTCTAATACCTCTGGAAGATATAAAATTTTTCCTTCTTCTCTCAATAATTCCAATGCCTTCTCAAGAGCAGCTATACAATAAGTCTTTAACTCTGATCCATCGCCATACTCATTTAGTAAAAGCACTGCATATGGATAAACTTTTACAAGCTCCTCTGATTCAAATTGTCTGTGCTCAATATACTCAACAATTTTCCATAATTCTGCCAATGTGGCTTTTTCTTTGCTTTCTGCCTTTTTCAATACTTCCCATCGAAATAAAAACAGCCTAATCTCCTCTGCACTTAATACTTTTCCCTTCTCCCAAAGATTCTTGAAGTCTACCGTCTGCATGATTGCTTCTTCTATATATTTTAAAACCACCCCTGATTCTTTTTCCTGAAGCCATGCAATCTGCGCCCGACTCTGTGCAATAAACTGGCGGTGAATCTTTCCTTTCCCCTTCTTCTCATTCTCATACTCAAAAATCAGCTTTTCTGTAAGATCATATTCCCTGCGACAAATCTGCACCTGAATCTCATATTGCAGTTCATATAGATGATACAATTCAGCGGAAAGAACATACTCCAACCGTACCGCAGATTTTCCAAGACGTCTGAAAAGACGATCCAACAAAAATGGATCTGGATTTTTCTGATTGTTCTCAATTTTGGCCAATTCCGATGCCGCACAAACTCCTTCCCGCAAAGCCGCTTGTGTGATTCCAGACTCTTTTCTTAATCTTACAAGAATTTCTCCGATTCCTTGTTTCATATAATCTCTCCTCCCTATCATTTTCTCATCTTTCATGGATGATTTATACTTATTATACTGTCTTGAATATTTTCTTCCAACAGACATTTCTGTCAACTAAAAATCTATTTATTCTATAAAATCCCTTCCTGTTTTTAAACACAAAAAAAGACATCTGCTCCTGCAAATATCTTCTCTCTTTTCTATCTCTTCTCTTTTTCATATACCTTCAAAATCACA